>ENA-OWOF01000005-OWOF01000005.1-gut-metagenome-genome-assembly--contig:-NODE-5-length-182253-cov-10.208266_pt1 | contig 182253 bp, 177 predicted proteins | sample MGYA00248255_ERZ651790 | MGnify/ENA primary metagenome ERZ651790 (study PRJEB26908, sample SAMEA4031711) | gut metagenome | biome: gut; feature: normal infant; material: stool | place: China | collected...
AATATCTCAATTGCATACGCGCCCATCAGCGAACCATACATACGATCCTTCGCCGTTGGCTGCCCACCACGCTGGATATATCCAAGCACGGACACACGCGACTCGATGCCAGTCTCCTTCTGGATCAGATCTGCCAGCTTGCCTGCATCCGTTACACCTTCTGCCACGACAACCAGATAGCTGTTTCTGCCATCGGTGTGCCGTTTACGCAGTGCATTTATAATGTAATCGAAGTTTCCGTCCCATTTCTCCGGTAATACGATAGCATCTGCGGATGTCGCCATGCCTGCCCAGAGCGCGATATAACCGCGCTTTCTGCCCATGACCTCCACGACACTGCAACGGCCATGGGATACCGATGAATCGCGGATCTTATCGATTGCCTCCATCGCAGTATTCGCTGCTGTATCAAACCCCAGCGTATATTCGGAGCAAGCCACATCCCGGTCGATCGTGCCCGGAATACATACGATATTCACGCCCTCGTCCTTGAACTTAATCGCACCGCGCAGTGTACCATCTCCGCCGATTGCAACAACTGCATCTACGTCATGTGCCCGCAGGTTTTTTGCCGCAGTGTGTCTGTATTTCTGATCTAAAAACCGTTCGCTCCTGCTTGTAAAAAGAATCGTACCACCTTGATTGTTGATGTTTCGCACATCGTCTAATCCAAGCGGAATCGTCTCCCAGTCTATCAGCCCTTCGTAGCCGCGCAGGACTCCAACGACCTCGATACCGAGATTGTTCGCGCTGAACACAACCGCACGAACCGCGGAATTCATTCCCGGTGCATCACCACCACTTGTCAGTACCGCTATCTTCTTAATTTCACTCATTTTGTCTTATCCTCCGGATTATTTATTATCAATTGTGCAACTGATAATTGTATGTGTATTGTACAGATATTACCAATTCTACACAGACACGCTCTCGCTCGGTTCATCACGTAATGGTACTAAATTCACGCCAAACAAGTTTGCCGTTCATTAAGTACCAACGTGCTTCAACGGTCTGTTTTAGAATTGGTAATATCTGCACAATCATATACATCTACTATGTTGCACAATTATAAAATCACTTACATATTGTCTTGTAAAATGCGTCTACCTGCTGCCAGTTGCACGCAGTGTCGTCGAATGCAAAATACGACAGCTCATACGATTCGCAGTCACCCGTGATCAAAAACTGGATGATCACTTCCTTCTCGCTTCCCTTATAATACGCGTTTCCATTGAATTGTACGACCTGTTCTCCACTTTCTGCGGTAAAGGATTCCCATTTTGTATTCGTACAGTAATCATCCAAAGCTTCGCCATAGGTTTTCGTTCCATAGCTCTTCATCTCATAATCTGCCACCGGCTGTTCCCGGATATACATTACCCGCTTATCCATCAGAGAGGACTGATCCTTGCCAATATGTGCTTCTCCGACTCCGACCACGCAGAGCACCACGGTCGCTATAATCGCCAAGATCTTGCAGAACTGATTCTCTATGAAGCCCTGCCATTTCTTTACATTTAACGCAAACGCCAAAATACCGCCAACAATCGCGCCGCCGATATGTCCATAGATATCCACATTCCCGCCTGCAGAATAAATCGCATATCCAATCACGAGTGCAATAGCGATAATCATATCCTTCCGCTCGGCATTCTTCCGTCCCATAATCTGGAGGAACACTGCTGCACATATAATTCCGAAGACAGCCCCGGACGCGCCCGCGGCAAACCGTGGACTCTCCGGATGCAGCTTGTGTGCAATCTCCATCGAGAGGAATCCTGCTCCAACGCCGGAACCAAAATAGATGATTGCCATCCGCAGGGAACCAAGCCTTTGTTCTACCAGTTTACCAAACAGAAAGAGCGCCACCATATTTCCTATCAAATGCTCAAAATCCGCATGTATGAACATATAAGAGATCAAACGACGATATTCGTGGTTTATCGTGATGTACTCATAGTTAATTCCTGCAAGCTGGAATGTGTTTTCGATACCAATACACATAATCGCCGCAATCACATTCGCCACAATAATCAGGATTGTAACAATCGGAATCGTCTGCTTTGCACGCACGGGCTGAACCGGTGGCACTGTATGAACCACATACGGATCTTCATATGCATAAGGATTCTGGTTTGTATATGGATTCTGATTCTCATATTTCTGCGACGGCATGCCATAATATGGGCCTGATTTTCTCTCCTGATCCGTTTCATTATCTCTTCTTAACTGCACTTGTACATCCCCTTTCTACTTGTGCATATCTTTTGTTTCTATCACACTGCAACAATTATATTCTACCTTCCCATTCTAGGCAACCAAAACTTGCATCCCGCTTTATTTTATCTTCCGATTGGGGCTTTTTTCTTGTTCCGCCATTTTTCCCCCAACCTGCTTGCAAGCAAGCTTGCAGCGATGCATGTGCTTGGCTTGTTGCTCCGGATAATCCTGCAGGCTTTCGCCTGCACATAACAGGCACTTCGTCTCCGCTTCGCTCCGACTCAGTGTCTGTTATCCCCCAAATACATGCATTCGCTTGCAAGCAAGCTTGCAGCGATGCATGTGCTTGGGCGATTATCACGCAAAAATTTACCCCGCGCTATGTGGAGTAGCGCGGGGCTGTTAGAGAAAGGAGTCGATTATAAATTCCATGTACACGAATTTATGTTTCGTTGTGGTTAGTTGTTGCTAACTACATGTTGTATGTTAACGTAAACTAACTAAAAAGTCAACCACTTTTTTCATATTTTTTACTTGTTGATAATTATTCTTAACTGGACGATATTCCTTGTGGATTACTCCGCTTGTTTGCTCTATTTCTGTGTTTTTTTCGGTGCATGACAGACACTTCCACAGTGACTGCAATCCCCGCCACAGCTTGACTTGCCGGCACGCTTATCCTTCACCATCCCCCGGATGACCAAACCAACAATTGCTATTACAACCAGTAATATTAAAAATGTACCTAAATTCATTTCCACGACCTCCTTACAAGGTAATATTTATTGTATTTGCAAACCATATAAACCAATGGTGTAGATGGTTCATATGTTTCCATCTAATATCCATAATATAGAATATGTTTGTGGCTTAGAAGTTCTTGGTGTTCAACTCATTTACCCAGCCATGTTTGAACACGATGTTCAAACAAGCCGCCACTGAGCCATGGACGGCGAATTGGCGGCGTTGGCGTCCACTCACAATACTTACATTGAACACCTAGAACTTCTTAGCTACAATACATCCCTATATTATGGATATCAGATGGAAATATATGCACCTTCTATCTCATCTTTTCCATGGTTTACAAACACAATTCCCACATACTTAATATAGCACCGGATATGCTCCGGTGCTATACAATCCTTCTTGAAAACTATGAATTAGTTTGTCTTAATCTTTGCAAACTGTGCATTCTTGTTTGGTCTGAACAGCATATACAGGAAGAAGGCGATGATCAAGAACGCTACAACCGTTCCTACACCAAATGTACCTGCTGTAATGAGCACACCAATCTGATATACAACGAGTGATACAAGATAAGCAAGACCACACTGATATCCGATTGCGAACCAGAACCACTTTGCACTGTTCATCTCTCGCTTGATCGCACCCATTGCTGCGAAACATGGCGCACAGAGAAGGTTGAACAACAGGAATGACAAACCACTTGGCTCTGTAAACTTGCTTGCCAGTGTCTGGTAAACAGTTGCGTCTCCGCCACCGTACAGAATACCCATCGTACCAACGATATTCTCCTTTGCTACAAGACCGGTTACACTTGCAACCGTTGCCTGCCAGTTGCCCCAGCCCTGTGGCTTGAAGATCCAGCAGATTGCGTTACCGATCTTTGCAAGGATACTGTAATCCATCTGATCCTCTGAAAGCATTCCGAAGCTTCCGTCAACCCATCCGAAATATGTTGTAAACCATACAACGATGGTAGAAAGAAGGATGATTGTACCGGCCTTCTTGATGAAGGACCAGCCACGCTCCCACATGCTGCGGAGAACAGCGCCAACCTTTGGCCAGTGGTAAGCCGGAAGCTCCATAACGAATGGAGATGTATCACCAGCAAACATCTTTGTCTTCTTCAGAATGATACCTGAACAGATGATTGTAATAACACCGATGAAGTAAGCACCGGTTGAAATGATTGCGGAACCATTGAAGATAGCACCAGCGATCATTGCGATAAATGGAACCTTTGCACCACAAGGGATAAAGGTTGTTGTCATAATTGTCATACGACGGTCTTTCTCGTTCTCAATTGTACGAGAAGCCATGATACCTGGAACACCACATCCCATACCTACGAGCATTGGGATGAAGGACTTACCAGACAAACCAAACTTACGGAAGATACGGTCCATGATGAATGCAACACGGGCAAGGTATCCACAGTACTCAAGGATTGCAAGGAGAATGAACAGTACCAGCATCTGAGGTACGAAACCAAGTACCGCACCAACACCAGCGATAATACCATCAACGATCAATCCCTGTAACCAATCTGCACAATTTGCTTTCTCCAATCCGCTTGATACAAGATCAGGGATAGAAGGAATAAATACGCCATAATCTGCAGGATCTGGCTCTTCACAGCCATAAGACTTGTATGTATCAACTGCGCTCTGCAGATCTGCATATGTAGACTCTGTCTCGTCAGTTGCCAGTGTCTCCTCATCTTCTACAAGATAAGTTGCTGTTGTATTGGCATCAAATACTGTCAGCAGTTCGTCAGCAGCCTTTGCAGCGTTTGCTGGATCAAACTCATCTGACTCTGCATCCATAGCATCTGCAATATCACCAACTTCTACACCATTTTCTTCACCATAAGAGATGAATCCATCGATGATCTGCATTGCCTCTGCGTAAGCATCTGCATCGTCGCTGTAAGCAACGCCATCGTCATTCTTCTCCATACCAAACAAATGGAAACCATCACCAAACAGGTTATCATTTGTCCAGTCTGTTGCAGCAGCACCGACGGTCTGCATTGCAATGTAATATACTAAGAACATGACAATTGCAAAAATAGGAAGTGCCAAAATACGGTTTGTTACAATCTTGTCAATCTTATCAGATACAGAAAGCTTCTTTCCTGACTTTGCCTTCTTCAAACATTTTCCAATGATAGAAGAAATGTACGCATAACGCTCACTTGTCACGATTGACTCTGTATCGTCGTCAAACTTATCTTCCAGTGTCTTGATCTCTGCAGATACATCTGGGATAACTTTAAGCTGATCGCCAATCTTGCTATCTTTCTCAAGAACCTTGATTGCGAAGAAACGCTTCTGTGCTTCTGCTACTGAATCATCCAGCTTTGCTTCCACTGCATCAATAGCAGCTTCCACTGCATCGTCAAACTTATGTACACGTGCAACGGCTTTCTTTGCCTTTGCAGCTGCAACTGCCTTGTCTGCAGCTTCCTTAATTCCTTCGCCCTTCAAAGCGGAGATCTCAACGACTTCACAGCCAAGTGCATTGGAAAGTGCCTTGATATCAATCTTGTCGCCGCTCTTTCTGACTACATCCATCATGTTGACAGCCATAACAACTGGGATGCCAAGCTCGATGATCTGTGTAGACAGATACAGGTTACGCTCCAGGTTCGTACCATCAATGATATTGATGATTGCGTCTGGATGCTCACCGATCAGATAATTTCTTGCTACAACTTCCTCCAATGTATATGGAGAAAGAGAATAAATACCAGGTAAGTCCATGATGGCAACATCTTTATGTCCCTTTAACTTACCTTCCTTTTTTTCTACCGTAACACCTGGCCAGTTACCAACATACTGGTTTGCGCCGGTCAAGGCGTTAAACAATGTCGTTTTACCGCAGTTCGGGTTACCTGCGAGTGCAATTGTAATTGCCATGATTTCTCTCCTTATCTTTCTTACATTTCACGCAATCGTAAATATAATACAGTTGTCCATGATTGTAATTCTTCACAGACCCGCTCTCGCTCGGTTCAGCACGCAGTGGTACTAAATTCACTCCAACTAGTTGTCGTTCATTAAGTACCAGCGTGCTTCAACGGTCTGTTTTAGAATTACAATCACGTCCAACCTGTATACCATATTTACGATTATGTGAGAATTACTCTACTTCGATAATCGCTGCATCTGCCTTACGAACAGACAGCTCATAATTACGAACTGTAATTTCAACCGGATCTCCAAGTGGAGCTACCTTACGCACGTAGATCTCAACGCCCTTTGTGATACCCATATCCATGATTCTTCTCTTGATAGGGCCTTCGCCTGCGATCTTTGTTACCTTTACGGTCTCCCCTACTTTTACCTGATTCAATGTCTTCATTGTTTCACTTCCTCTCTTACGAATACGTTCTTCTAGGCTACCTGGATTTTACTTGCCATGTCACGACCAAGAGCCACTCTTGAATCTTTCACCTTCAAAATCATGTTTCCGCCCAGCGAAGATACAACGGTTACAACTGTACCGTCCACAAAGCCGAGGTTCTCAAGGAATTTACGAACTTCCTCTTTTCCCCCCACTTTCACGATGGTTTTTGGTTCTCCTTCTTCTACCATTGACAGTGGCATAAAAATCACTCCTTTTCTGTAGTATTCATACTTTATTTCAGGTTAGTTTAGAACAACTAACTTTCTGTCGACACAATATTAGCCCAAACTAACTATTTTGTCAATAAAAAATACATCGGATTTTTATATTTGTATTTCTTATTTATAAAGCATTTTTGCAAAGCGTTTGCAAACCTGTAAAATTTGTGTTAGTATTCAGACATAGCGACGTTAACAGCACTTATTATGTAAAGGGGATTGGTTTATGAAAATACAGGAATCAGCCGAAGATTACCTGGAGGCAATTTTATTTCTCGGCAAATCACACGAGCACGTTCGTTCGATTGATGTCGTACACCATCTTGGATTATCCAAGCCGAGTGTCAGCGTGTATCTGAAGAACCTCCGTGTAAACGGATATATAAATGTCGATGACAAAGGATATTTATCACTCACAGAGGAAGGCATGAAGATCGCATCCAAGATCTACGAGCGGCATGAAACGCTTGCCCATCTTTTTATGTCTCTTGGTGTGAACGAAGAGACTGCTTACGAGGATGCCTGCCGAATCGAACATGACTTGAGCGATGAAACATTTCAGGCGTTAAAGAATCATTACATCAATCACATGAGTCAGGCATAAATGACCGCATGAAAATATTGTTCAGATAACGATATATTACATAAAAAGCACGATTTGATTCACATCAAACCGTGCTTTCTTATTTTAATTTCCAGATTCAAGTCCTGACTATGCTTTCCCGACTTCCAGCTGCCGCGCGACCTTGCGTTTACACAGGAAGAACGCCGGAATCAGGAATGCATCCGCAAGCAGCCATGCGAGCGGGCTGGAATAGCAGGCTCCGAGATAGCCAAACGCCGGCACGAGCAGCATACCCGCGATACCGCGCGCGATCATTTCCATCACACCTGCGATAATGGCGAGTGATGAAAATCCCATACCTTGAATTGTAAAGCGAACCGTATTGACCAAGGTAAGCAGACAGTAAAATGCCGATACAATGATCAAAAACTGTGTTGAATTCTGCATGATAACCGGATCCTTCTCATCTAAGAACAGCATTGTAAGCTGGTCTCCGAACAACTTCACTACGATTACCATCAGTCCAGACACGATAAATCCAATGATACATGCGGCACGCAGACCTTTCCCTACACGATCCAGCTTCCTTGCTCCGATGTTCTGTCCGGCATACGGTGCCATCGTCTGACCAAGCGCATCAAACGGACACGCAAGAAATATATTGATCTTCGAGCCGGCTGTCATAGATGCAACATAGATGGAACCTAGTCCATTTACCGCTGTCTGCAGAATTACCGAACCGATTCCCGTGATGGAATACTGCAGTCCCATCGGAATTCCAACACCCGTCAATTTTCCTGCCAGATGTCTCTCCAGCTTCCAGTCTCCCTTCTCCATCGCAAGAATATCGAATTTTTTCTTAATATATATAATGCTGATCACACCTGATACGCCCTGGGAAACAACGGTTGCAAGCGCCGCACCATCGACGCCCATCCTGAACACTATGATGAGCAGCAGATCCAGACCGATATTGATGGCAGACGAAATCGCAAGGAAGATAATCGGCGATTTGCTGTCTCCCAGCGCACGCAGGATAGCTGCCGTCATATTGTACAGAATCGTACACGGAATTCCCGCAAAGATTATAAATATGTAAATATATGCGTATTCAAATATATTCTCCGGGGTGTTCATCCATGTTAAAACCGGGCGGCAGAACAAAAGCATCAGAGTTGTAATTACAACGCTGAAAAATGTACACAGCCACACAGAATTTGTCACCATCTTCCGCAGCAGCGGAAAATCCTTGGCACCAAAGCTCTGTGAGATCGGAACCGAGAATCCACTGCAAAGTCCCATACAAAATCCAATGACAATAAAATTCAGACTGCCTGTCGAGCCAACGCCTGCAAATGGATCCACGCCCAGATATTTTCCTACGATCATCGTATCAACCAGACTGTAAAACTGCTGGAACAACAGTCCCAGAAACATCGGAAATGCAAATCCGAGAATCAGTTTCATCGGCGATCCTACGGTCAGATCTTTCGCCGGGCTGGATGATTTTTTCATTTCTTTTTTCTCTTCTGACATCTTCCAGATTCCTCCTAATTATATCTCTCAAATCTTGTACATACATCTGTGCATGGCAGTTTTTGCACATAAAGAAATCGCCATAAGCAAATACAGGCGTTGCTCACAGCGATTTCTATTCATTCCTCGTTATAAGAGAACGATTTTTATCCGATTAATCCAGATGCTCTTTGATTGCAGCAAGCAGCTCATCGTAAGTCTCATATGCTGCAAGCTCCGGATTATCCTTCTTGATCTGTTCTGTACTCTTAAACAGGAAGCCTGCCTTGCTAGCCTTGATCATACCAAGGTCGTTATAACTATCTCCACTGGCGATGGTCTCAAATCCGATCGACTGTAATGCCTTAACCGTTGTCAGCTTTGACTGCTCACAACGCATCTTGAAGCCTGTGATTTCTCCACTTTCTGCAACCTCCAGAGAGTTACAGAAAATCGTCGGCCAACCAAGCTTCTTCATCAGTGGTGTTGCAAACTGTGCAAAGGTATCACTGATAATGATTACCTGTGTCAAACTGCGCAACTCATCTAAGAATTCCTTTGCACCCGGAATCGGATCAATCTTCGCGATTGTCTCCTGAATCTCTTTCAAACCAAGTCCATGCTCCTTCAGGATGCCAAGTCTCCATGTCATCAGCTTATCATAATCTGGTTCATCTCTTGTTGTCTTTTTCAGTTCCGGAATTCCACTTGCCTCCGCAAATGCGATCCAGATCTCTGGTACCAATACGCCCTCTAAATCTAAACATACAATATTCATTGCCATAACTCTATCCTCCGTTTTTTATTTTTATCATCCATTTAACCTGATGTTAAATTTTCTATTGAATTACGATATACGGGTGCATATCTTTCGATAATTCTGCCAGATATGCAAGCACCATATCCTCCGTTGTTGCAATGCATCCCAGTGTCGGCTGCTGCCCCACATGGAAGAAAATCGCCGAACCACGCCCCGGCTCCACCGGATTCTGATTGTACTCCACGACAAATCCATATTTGTAAGCATCCGTGTATTCAATCATACGTTCTGCACTCTGCCAGGTCTTTTCTCCATCAAGTTCTATGCGTTGATTATATAATTCACTGTCCTCATCGTCAACCCAATATGTATTTTCTGTAATTTGAAATGTTGAAAGACCCGTTTTCGGTTTCTCTTCTATATAAAATGCTTCGCCGATTGGAAATACCCCGGCAGGTGTCATCCGGCTTCCCTCATAAGACTCCCGGCTCACACCATTTGCCCCGACATAGCCCTCGGTTGTCAGTCCGGTATCCGTCCATTTTCCGTCCGTATCACAGATATACATGGATATCGTCGCTTTATCGTGATCTGCATCTACGACAACCAGTTGTCTGCAGGAAACCTCCGCCAGTTGTGCATAGCTGACCAGACTCCGATTCAAAATCTCTGTCAAAGCTTCCGGCTGTGCCTCATCAGGAACCGCCGCATCTGTCCCAGTCGCATCTTGGGCTGTATGCATCTGCTCCTCCATCGGCGTTGCCACATCCCCTGCCGTTGCATCTGCAGTCGCAGTCACCTCCGTGGCTGCCATCTGTGCGTGTTTCTTTTTCTGCTGATTGTGTGTGAGATTTGCGATTACAATTCCCAGAACTGAACCGATCAAAAGCCCCATCAACATACAGAACAACATCCGCAAATTCTTCATAGATACCCCCTAATTCAATGTAATCTCAATATGTGGATTCATGTTTCCATCCAACAGTTTCAACAATTCTGTCATATTTTCTGCTGAAATATCAATACAGCCTGCTGTCTCACTGACATTGCTATAATTTCCACAGATCGTAATGACTGAGCCTTTTCCCGGTGTCACGCCATCCGAAGACAAGCCATCTCCATTATGTTCGATAAAGATAATTGCATTTAATTTTCCGTTTACGATATTGCTTCCGACATGATCAACACTCACATCGCCTACCGTATTCGTATCGACAAGTGTGTTATACAGTTCGGATTCTGCATCATCTACGATTGCGGCTGAGTCACTTGCCAGTTTAAAATTCATGTTATTTTTCGGATCAACATTTGCCATCACAAAGCCAAGCTTAAACGTTCCCATCGGTGTGACACCTTTTCCTTCTCCGTAGTCAGAACCGATTCCATTTCTGCCAAGCACACATGCAACAGAATATTTGTTAACCCAGTCGCCATGTTCCCAGTTATAAACGGTCAGCGTTCCAGATGTGCTTCCCGCATGTGCGGTTACCGTAATCTTCTGGGAATATTCATATGGACATTCCGCTTCCTCTGTGGTTGCTTCAGTCGTCTCCTCTGTCGTCGTTGCTTCGGTCGTTACCTCCGTGGTTGTTGGCGCCGCGGTTGTCGTTTCTTCCTCCTGATTGACTGGATGGATCAATACAACATAGATTGCAACAGCCGCACCTATGATCAGCACAATCAGAATTGGCAGTAAAAACCGCAACATCAAGGACGCCTTCTGCGTCTCCCTTGTCACTTTTTCTTTTTTCGGTTGCAGATGCATCTCTTCCTGTGTATTATATGCATCCGCCTGCTGTACATTTCTTCGGTGATTGACCAGATCTGTTGGTTGCTGCGCCGGTGACTGTCTCCTCGGCTGCTGTACCAATGGCTGCCCGCAAGTTGGCTGTTTCGATGATTGCTCCTGTTTCTGCGCGTACATTGGCTGCATCGATGGTTGCTCTGTTTCCTGTACATACATCTGCTGCCCGGTTCCTACCGTTGGCTCCTGCAAAATATCCGCAAGCATCTGTAATTCCTCTGCAAATTCCAATGCCGTCGCATAACGTCTCGCCGGATCTGGTTCACACGCTTTCTGGATAATCTCGTCAAACACACCACTGATGCCCTGTTTCGGAATCAGCGATTTCATCAGCATGCCGAGTGCATACACATCCGTCCCTGCATGGTAAGCGCCACCCTGTGTCAGCTCCGGAGCAACAAATGTCGGGATTGTCCCCTCCGGATATTGCCGCACGTTCTCATACCCGATCAACTGATAATTTCCGGGTGACACAACCAAGATATTCCCCGGCTTTACATCCCCATGCACACGTCCCTGCTGGTGGATCACGGAAAGCGCTTCCGCAATCTGCGCACCCATACGTGCAAGCTCTGCTTCCTGCATCGGCATCTGTGCAATATATTGTTCCAAAGTCAATGGATAATTCATCCTATGTCTCCTTTTTATCATATTTAAACTAGGCATAGTTTACCACCATTTATCCCAGTTGACTAGCCGCTATCTTGAATTTATTTATATTTGCTTTACCGGAAAAATGTGGTATTCTATATATTGTTATTTGTTTCCTTTTTGCGTTTGTTATGATTTGAAACAAACGCATTCACAGAAGATATGAGGATTTACTATGCGAAAGATTATCATATTTTTTATTATTCTGACGATTATCGGCACGGTCAGTCTCGTCGCGATCAATCTGCGGAAGAATTCGTCCCATACAGATGATACCTCCGAGGCAGAAATCTCACAGCCGATCGACCTTTCCGGGCTGGATTCCTATCAGCCAGTTAGTGGCAGCGTTGCAACGGTAACCAACGCCGGGGCAGATGAAAAACCAGCTTCCCAATCCTTTACCATCAGCATGAATTTCGTCGGCGATATCATGCTCGCGGGTAACGACACCGCTACCAGCAGCATCGACGCCATGGCGAACAGCCAGCCGAGCACGTATTTCTTCGAAAATGTACGGGATTATTTCTTAAATGATGATATCACAATTGCGAATTGTGAAAATGTTTTCTCCGACAATGACAATCTGGCGAAAACGGATAAGGGCGAAGCCGCCGCACTCGAACAATATAATAATGCGGTTGCGGAATATAACTCTGCAGTTGCACTTGCACAACAATCCGGAACGACTGTCAGCATGGAGAAGCCGGAATATACCTTCCGTGCATTCTGGTTCCGCTCCCACGCTGCAACTGCCAAGCTCCTGCCGGAAAATGGCGTCGATATTGTCTCGATTGACAACAACCACACTTATGATTTCGGCACCGATGGCAACATGGATACGCGTGCTGCCTTAGATGTGGCAGGTGTTGACTGGGGCAAGGACGGAAAGATCGTCTACAAGGAAATCAATGGTTTCAAGATTGCATTTGTATTCGGAAGCATGTACTCCGCCGGAGCTGAACAGGCAATGTTAGTGGATCTGGAAGAGGCAAATGCAAACAGTGATTATCAGGTTGTATATTTCCACGGCGGTGAAGAGAAGGTACACGCCTACGAGGACTGGAAACAGGCATCCTGCCATAACTTAGTCGACCACGGTGCCGACCTCGTCATCGGTTCCCACCCACATGTCTTACAGCCGATGGAGACTTACAACGGTGTGAACATCGTATATTCACTGGGGAATTTTATCTTCGGTGGAAATAATTACCCGGAGAACCGGACTTTGATCTATAACCAGACTTTGACGATCACACAGGATGCAGCGACTGGAGGTTTCACTGTAGCGAACACGGACGTCACCCTGGTTCCGTGCTATGTCTACACCGGGGAATCCAACAACTACCAGCCTGCCGTCATTGAAAACGAGACGGACAAGCAGCTTGTAATTGACTTTATGCAAGGAAAGCGGGAACTGCCTTACTAGGCATCCCGCTTTTTTCTTCGATACTTTTTTCTTTTTTTGCGCACAGTCTTGCCGCGTTTTGCTGCCTGTGCCTTACGGAATTCCTGAATCTCCGCAAGCATCGCGGTGTAATCCCGCTCAAATAGCGCATCACTGATTTCCTTATGAACCACCTCGACCGGTAACCGGTCTACAATGATTGTACGGACAAAATCCTTGCTTTTCTGCTTGTACATCGGCAGTCCGTATTTCTCCTGAATATGGGCAAGCTCCGGGCGCCACAGCACACGGATCGTCCGAAGAAGCTGCGCATACGGATTGTCCTGCATCTCCCGCACAATATAGAAATCCACATGATCTTCTTGCTGTTCTACCGACACGATCCCCCAGTGTGCTGGCACATGCTCCGCGACGTGACTCGCATGTGAGCTCCCGACAACCACGATATTCGCATCGAAATACAGATCATAGTCTGCGACCTGCCGCTCCAACCGCGTGTATGTATCCGCGTCACTTTTTATCTCGATTCCAACGATTTTTTCAGGAATCACCATCACAACATCCGCCCGCGAACGCCCGACGGTTTTCTCCTCTAAGATGCGCACCTTACCGTACCGCTCTTCGAGGAACTCAAATAATGGTTCCCGTATATCTTTATCCAGTAACATCGTATGTTCCATCCTGTTTTTCTAGCACATTCTGAACACCATTTTAACAAGATCTTACATCAAAAACAAGAGTCCGAGGAACATCCCTGCACCGATTACATTTGCCTTCGCAGGAAGCTTCGTCGGCAATGTGACGACAGCTAACGGAAGCAGATTGAAGATACATGCCCATCTTGGCATCCCCCGAAACGAAACACTCGACTTCTCATAATCCTTCAAGTCCGTCAGGTTCACCTTGCCATTCGGTGCATAGATGAGCAGACAGTCCGATGCTCCACAGAAAATATGTCCGATCAATCCCAACAATAACATGAATTTCATTTGTTCTTCCCTCCCACAGTGTTGGTCTATATGCGATTTATACAGCATGCACCAAGTGCAGAGTCAAGGAGAATTTATGACTTTAAATATATTTTCCCGTAATACTGTCTTTATTTGCTGCGATCTGCTTCGGTGTTCCAACCGCAACGACACGGCCACCGGCGGCACCACCGCCCGGTCCCATGTCTATCACATAGTCGGCGTTCCGGATCACATCTAAATCATGCTCGATCACAAGCACGGTTGCACCCTGATCAACAAGTGCCTGAAATACGCCAAGCAATGTCTGCACATCCAGCGGATGCAGCCCAATCGTTGGCTCATCGAATACAAAGACCGAATCCGCCTGTCCTTTTCCCATCTCGCTGGCAAGCTTCAACCGCTGTGCCTCTCCACCAGACAGGCTCGGCGTCTCCTCGCCCAGCGTCAGGTAACCGAGTCCCAGATTCTTCAATACCTGCAGGCGCTGGCGCACAACCTTCCACTCCGCCGCTGCTTCCAACGCAGTATTCACATCCATATCCATCAACTGTGGCAGGGAATACTTCGCTCCCTGTTTCGTCTCATAGCCGATCTGCCATGCTTCCTTCCCATACCGCGATCCGTTGCATTCCGGACATGGTACATCCACGTCCGGCAGGAATTGCACATCGAGGCTGACCTGCCCTGTTCCATCACACACCGGACATCGCAGCTTTCCGGTATTATAGGAGAAATCGCCTGCCTTATAGCCCGCTTCCTTCGCATCTGGTGTCTTTGCATATATCTTCCGCAGTTCATCGTGTACATTCGCATACGTTGCGACTGTCGACCGCACATTGATTCCGATTGGCGATGCGTCGATCAGCTTCACATGTGCGATTCCCTCTGCCGAAATCTGCTTTACATGTGCTGGTAGCGTGGCTCCCTGCAAAGATGCTTCCAAGCCTGGAATCAGGCTTTCTAAAACCATCGTTGTTTTTCCAGAGCCAGACACTCCGGTTACTACGGTCAGACGCCCCTTCGGGATATCCACTTCCAATGGTTTGACCGTGTGAATCGCATCCGTCGACAGATGCAGTGTTCCAAAGTCAAACTTTTCCTCCGCGCGCGCCTGCTCACGCACACGCATATCCGCTTTCCGCGCCAGAAATGGTCCTATCATCGAATCCGGATTTGCGATAATCTGCGGAATATCACCCTGTGCGATCACATAACCACCACCGGCACCTGCCTCTGGTCCCATCTCAATAATCCAATCCGATTCCGATAAGATCTGTGTATCGTGGTCGACCAGAAGCACCGAATTTCCGTCTGCAACAAGGTCATGCATAACAGCATTCAAGCCTTGAATATTCGATGGATGCAGTCCGATCGACGGCTCGTCCAATACATATAATACACCGGTTGTACGATTCCGCACGGCGCGTGCAAGCTGCATCCGCTGCCGTTCCCCCGTCGAAAGTGTAGATGCTACACGATCAAGTGAAAGATAAGAAAGTCCCAAATCCATCAACCGTCTGGCTACGGTCTGGAACGACTCACAGATTGCCTCTGCCATCGGCCGCATCTCCTCCGGCAAAGAATCCGGCACACCAGCTACCCAGTCGACCAATTCCCCAAGCGTCATCTTACAGGCTTCATCCAATCCAATTCCGCGCAGCCGTGGTGCCCGCGCCGCTTCAGAAAGCCGGCTGCCACCACATGCCGGACATACCTCTTCCTTAAGGATTTTCTCAACACGCTTCATGCCCTTTTCATCCTTCACCTTCGCCAAGGCATTTTCCACTGTATAAATGGCATTGTAATATGTAAAATCAAGTTCACCCGCCTGATTCGATTTTTTCGCCTTATACAAAATATGCTTTTTCTCCGCCGGTCCATGATAGACAATGTCTTTCTCCCGCTCCGTCAGCTCACGAAATGGAACGTCTGTACGCACGCCCATCTCCCGGCAGACATCTGTCATCAAAGACCACATGAGACTGTTCCAAGGTGCAACGGCGCCATCGTCAATGCTGATGGAATCATCCGGCACAAGCGAATCAATATCCACCGTTCGGACACTGCCAGTTCCGCCACAGTTCGGACACGCCCCCTGCGAATTAAATGCCAGTTCCTCCGCACTTGGTGCCTGCACCTTCGCCCCGCACTCCGGACACAAAATCTCCTGTTCTGCTGCCACCTTTAATGTGGGCGGCACATAATGTCCGTTCGGGCAGCGATGGGATGCCAGCCGGGAATACATCAACCGCAGGCTGTTCAAAAGCTCCGTCCCGGTTCCAAATGTACTGCGAATCCCCGGAATGCCCGGCCGCTGATGCAGTGCCAGTGCTGCCGGTACATATAACACTTCATCCACCTTTGCCTTTGCCGCCCCGGTCATCCGCCGCCTTGTATAAGTCGACAACGATTCCAGATATCGTCTGGAACCCTCAGCATACAACACGCCAAGCGCAAGTGATGATTTGCCCGAACCGGACACACCTGCAATCCCAACGATCTGATGTAATGGCACATCCACATTGATATTTTTCAAATTATGTACGTTTGCACCCCGTACTACAATCTTCTTCGGTTCATTCTCCGCCATGTTCGTTCCTCTTTTCGTCCAATGATCCAGTCAATCTGTATTTCTAAATTTTATTTACTCAGCCGTGCCGCCCTTTGCAACATACTCAGCAAGTGTCAGGTTCTCCGCCTTCATCCGTCTCACTCCTCCATCTTCAAAATTTTCTTTGCACTTTCCGTAATGCTCTTATAACTCTCGCAGAATTCCTTCAAATGCTTCGCCCCCGCATCGGTCACCGAATAATATTTCCGGATCGGTCCAAGCGGGGATTTCTCTTTGCGGCATTGGATGTAGCCGTTCTTCTCCAGCCGCGTAAGCACCGGATACATCGTTCCTTCGCCAAGCTCAGTGAATCCGGATTCCGTCAGCCGTTGCAGAATCTCATAGCCGTATGTCTCATGTTCCGCAATCACCGATAGCACGCATCCTTCCAGAATTCCTTTCATTAATTGTGTATCTATCATGATAGCTCCTCCATTATGGGGCAGTTTTCGTATTTCTTCTACTACACTACTTTGTATCGCCAAGTAGTATGATAAGAAAATACCACAGCTACTTTGTATTGTCAAGTAGCTGTGGTATTATAAATTTATTTATTTTCTTCCTTCTTCAACCAGACGGTTGACCTTTCCAGATCATATGCCCTCGTATAACCGTCATCGTCATATAACTGATAGGTGCTATTCGCATATCCAATCAGCTGCAGGCTGTCCATATCAATCTCATCCACGCACTCTGCAGCATCCACAAGCGGAATGCACTTGCCTTGACGGATAAATAAGATAACCTCGTTCAACGGAACCTCGACAAAATGATGTCCCTTCGGCATTTCCGTCTGTTCGATTTTTCCGTCCGGGCAAAAACGGACAAGCATCATCGCTTCCGGCAGGTACACATATCTGCCGATTGCATTCTGCGTATACACAGGTGCGATCATGATTTCATTTCCGAGCATCAACTGATCTTCCACATTTACAGCCATCCGATCTTCCGGATACTCAAATGCAAGCGGCTTGAACATCATGTCATCGGTCAGTGCAGCCTTCATATATTCGCTGTAAATGTATGGAATCAACCGATATCGCACACCGATTATATGCCGGAAATCCTCAATGTGTTCAAACCGGTAACACTCCTGTTCTCTTGTGTTCTCGCAGGAATGATCCCGCATAAGCGGCGTAAATACACCGAGTGCCAGCCAGCGGAGCAGCAGATCCCGTGTCGTGTTACAGCCAAAGCCACCCAGATCGGCACCGGTATATAAGAACCCGCACATATTCAAGGATGGCAGCATCTTCAGATTCAGCAGAATATGTGACCACCAGGATTTATTATCACCGGTCCAGATTCCACCGTAGCGATGCATGCCAATGTAGGATGAACGTGAGAACAACAGGCAACGCTTATCCGGCGAAATCTCGCGAAGTCCTTCCCCCGCTGCGCGTGTCATGTTATATCCAAACAGATTGTGCACCTGATCATGCCGCACCATCTTGCCATCTACATTATGATACATAGATGCGTAGTCTTCCGCATTGTTCGCAAGACCGGTCACCTGCGCCCTGATTGCCCATACGTCCTGCACGGTTTCCTCTTTGTCAATGAACGCTTTCATCGCTTCCTTTACATCTTTTACACCCTCCGGTGTGAAAAATATCGCAGGTTCGTTCATATCGTTCCAAAATCCCTCTATGCCGGCATCCGTCAGGCGCTTATATTTCTCTCCAAACCATTTTCTGGCATCCGGATTTAATACATCCGGAAAATGTGTATATCCGGGCCAGACAGCGGCTACAAAATCACTTCCGTCCTGTCTCTTACAGAAATAATTCTTCTCGACGCCTTCCTCGTACACATCATATCCCTCTTCGATTTTTACGCCTGCATCAATGATCGGAACAAGCCGGATATGATCCTTCTTCAGGTTCTCTACGTACTGCGGGAAATCACGGAACTCCTCATTTACCGTAAAATCTTTATAGTTATCCATATAGTCAATATCCATATAAACCATATCTATCGGAATATGATTTTCCCTGTATTTTTCTGCCACCGTAACAAAATCCTCCGGCGTTTTATATCCCCAGCGGCTCTGCCCGAAGCCAAACGCGAATTTCGGTGCAATATAGCTTCTGCCAATCATCTTCCGAAACTGCTTTGTAATATCGTATGGATTTTCGCCTGTAATAACATACAGATCAAGATCTGCCCTTTCACAGAAGATATGAAGCTCGTCCGATCTTGTGTAACCGACATCAAAGGTAAGTGTTGACGGATAATCAAAGTAAAGTCCAAACGTCTGCTCCCCTGACACGATAATAAAATTATGCGCAGCATACAGCGAATATACATCTTCATGATGATGGGGATTATCTGAATTGTTGCTGATATACTGGTAGCCGCGTTTGTTGATGCCACGGTTTGCTTCACCGAGTCCATATACGACATCCTCATCACGAAGCTTATAAGTGAAAGAAAATCCTTCCTGTAAATGAATGACGCCAAACTCCGGCATTCCTTCCGATGCTGCAAATTGCTCTGTCACTGACTCTGTTGGAAACGGGGTTCCATAGGTATATTTTTTAATCATTTCGCATTCTCCTTCCGATTGTTTTGTCTTACGTTTTGTTAATATCATTATATTGTCAAGTAAGCTAATATTCTTGCATTATATTCGTCATTTTATAACACAATATTGACTTTTCTTGAAATATATCATATTTTAACAATAAGAATTTATGCAGACACAGGTCTGGCATGACATCTAATTACAAAAAGGGGAAAGATATACGATATGAACCAGGACATTTCTCTAAAAGAAAATATTCATTACGGAACAAAAGAACATCCTATTTCCAGATTACATTTTGATACAGGGGCCGGTACACCCTATCCGGAATATTTCTTTGTTGCGCGCCACTGGCACCACTATATGGAAATTCTCTATATTGAGAAGGGGAGCTTTGAATTTGAAATCAATCTGCAGAGCTTTACCTTATCACAAGGAGATATCTGTATCCTGAATCCCGGTGACCTGCATCAGATCAAGGGGAATTCCTCCGATACCAAGCACAACGTGATCTTATTCGACCCGTGTATTCTGGATTTTTCCTATGAAGATGAAATGCAGGAAAAATGTATCAGACCACTGATAAACCAACTGGCTCTATTGCCAAATATCTACCATTGCGGTTCATCCATCCATGCCGCCCTTTCACCTAAAATCAAGGCTCTTATGGATACTGCCGCAGATATGGATTCCGGCTGGTATATGACAAGCAAACTACTGATTCTCGATATTATATCATCCATTTATACAGCCAGTCTCATGCAATCTGTCCAAAAGGCACACGCACAGACAAATCAAAAGAAAATACAGAACTATAAGTCTGTCATCTCGTATATGGAGCATAATTATAACCAGCCGGTCACTTTGCAGGACCTGGCAGATACCATCCCTTGCAACAGCCAGTATCTCTGCCGTTTTTTCAAGGATATTGCAGGTGTTTCTCCGATTCAGTATCTGCTTAATTACCGCATTCAAAAGGCATGTATTCTGCTTGAAACGACAAACAATCCAGTGCTTGATATCGCACTGGATTGCGGATTTGAAAATGTCAGTTATTTTATTCGCAAATTTAAAGAAATTATGTGTTGCACGCCCAAAGCCTATCGGAACAAACATACGCAAAGGTAATACAGGTTGTTTCTTTGCCCTCTATCATCGTTACCATATATCCATCCTTTGCGAAATTCAAAGCGACCATCTTCCCTTTATCTGTATGGAAGATCTGAATAATCACATCTGTCGGCTTTGAATCCTCCCCAAAATAATTACTTGGTTTCACTCCTCCGCCGGTAACTTTACCGCTTCCAAATGTGTAGCGGGGATTTGCATTTTTTTCTTATCGATATACCCAAGCAATTTCGGAACCAGAAACGCCATTTTCCGCCTTATGCATGGGAGCGAACACGCACTGTGTTTATTCAGTGCAGGATTTTCGGCCATGATTTTCTGAGCGCCACATAGGAGATTAGAAAGTTTGCAAGCCAGCCGGCCGGCACGGCAAGCCAGACAAATGCAATTCCAAACCTCGGTGCACAAATCAAAGCAACCGCCAGACGGATCGCAAGATTTACCATATTGGCAACCAGAAACGGCCGCATGATTCCGAGTCCCCGAAGGACTCCATCTGTCGCCATCTTGATACCCATGAAGATGAAAAAATACCCAAGCCATCTCATATAATCCCCGGATACCTGATATGCAAAAGCAGTTCCGTCTTTCCCCAGGAACAACGAGGAAATCTGCGTATGCAGTGTTTCAATGACAACAAAAGCAAGGATTGCAAAACTCGCATCTAACACCAATGCAGCATGATAGCCCTTCTTGATACGCTGTGGTTTCTTCGCACCAAGATTTTGGGAAACGTATGGCGACACCGCATTGCCAATAGATACAAATATCAGCGAAAAAACATTTTCTACCCTCATCGTTGCAGCATAACCGGCAAGTGCCTGTGTACCGAACGGATTTACAACTGCCTGTACAATCATCATACCGATTGACACGGTGGACTGCTGGAGAACCGAAGGAACGGCGATCCGAAGCATGGAATACAGCTCCTGCCGTTCAAACCAGCGAAAAGGGCTCTGATACTGCCTCATCCGATGAATAAAAATCAGGAAAGACAGCACTGCGGAAATTCCTTGTGCAATAAGAGTCGCAAGGGCTGCGCCGAACACGCCCAGACCCAGGCCGGCCACCATCCAGAGATCCATAAGAATATTCAATATCGACGATACGATCAGAAGCACCAACGGAATCTTCGACTCCCCGATGGAAGTAAACATAGTTGATAGAATGTTATACATAAACAGAAACGGAAATCCCATAAAATAGACCCGCAGATACAGCACCGCATCATCCAGTATATCCGCTGGTGTGTGTAATAACCGCATCATCAAATCAGAAAAGCAAAATCCAAGGACACTCAGAAGTATACTCAAGCTTAGAAAACTGATCAACGATGTTGATACTATTGTTTTCATTTTTCCATAATTTCTGGCACCAAAATAACGGCTCACAAGCACACCGGCACCTACACCAGCGCCCAATGCCACACAAATAAAAACATTGGTAAGTGCTGCACAGGCACCAACTGCCGCAAGCGCGGAGGAACCAACAAACTGACCAACGATTATGGAATCGGCCATATTATATACCTGCTGGAAGAAGCTGCCGAGAATCATAGGCATTGCAAATACGGTCAACGCTTTCAGAGGCGCATCTGTAATTAAATATTCATCTTTTGACATTATTGTTTCCTCCTGAACTTTCCCGGTCTGTTCATAATGTCTTTTTTAATCTTTCCAGATCATCCGCATCCGGGTGGGATAAAGCGCGATCAAAATTCTCAATCAGCATATCAAGATTCGCCGGATGTTCCGGATTCTCTTTCATTTTGATATAACGGTCGCGCACAGACTGTGGCATCCTTCCCTGACACATATACGCTCCGATAACCTCATTGCTGGAATCAATAGATTGTCTGACCTGCTCAAGAATTTTGCTAAAATATGTGTCACTTCCACCGAAGCCGGCTGTTCCAAACAAAAAAATCTTCTTATTTTTTAGTTTCGATAACAATTCTAATGTCTTATTATCTGCGTTTCCTTTGTCCGTCCAAAAACCGATATACAGCAAATCAGATTCCGGTACCTGTAATTCATTCCCGCCAAAATAATCACACATATCCTGAGGCAACGTTTCATGGATTGTGTCTGCCAGTTTCTTTGTATTACCGGTTACGCTGCTGAAAATTATCGAATAATTATTTGATGTCATCCTTCTTTATCTCCCTTCATTTCCTGCTAACTTCTATTAGAGTAACATAATAATAGCATATCCAGTCCAAATAAGTCGTGATAATATTTTCTTGCACGCTCTATGTCTTTCACGACAATAAGTATATTTCTTAATTTCATATTTGCTTCTCCTTATAATGCAGAAACTTATATTCCGCATTTCTCCTCAGAACAGATCCAACATATTATCCAGATAAATCGCTTCCCTCACATGAATCTGATACTCCGGCTTCGTCATATAATAAAGCACAAATTCCAACACCAACGCACTTCCTAATCCGCGTCCTTCAATCTTGAAATTGGAAAATCCCATCGGCAGATAGACGTCTTTTATCGCATCAACTCCAATAAATCCCGGATTCGACATTGCCTTTGAGAACCGGTATCCCTGTTCCGACTCTGGTGCCATGCATCGATGATCCGGTGCTTTTATGCCAAGTGCTTTCCGGCTCACATCCTCATAACATACTTTCCGTTCTTTGCACCCAAACCAGCAACATTCATTGCACAAAAACTCAACCTTCGCCTTTTCTTCATCCGTCAACGTATGCAGATCTTCAAACCGTTTATTCAACCGGAAATCAGGCACTACATAACGAAAGTCGTCCCGCTTTAGTTCATCCCGGAACTGTTCAAACTCCGTCAGAACCTTTGTGGTCGATGAGACAAGATACAAGCCCGGATACTGCCTCTTCAGATACGCCAGTAATAAATCCGAATGCACAATCACTCCATTTTGCACTGTTCCACCTTTTTCAAATAACGTGCAAAGTGTGTTGCATTTCTTGTCAGATAAGTGTTCTTCCTGCAGCAACGAATTACTGAATGTCAATCTCGTGGAAATACCATATTCCTGCATCAGATGCAGCACTTCCTGTGCACTGTGTTCGCCGTCTCCGATCCGTCCACCGCCCCAGATACAATCTGCCGGTGCCCCATAGATGGAACCAATCTCACACCAATCATAAAAGTATTCCCGATGCTTACGAAATAACGGCAGAAATAATTCGTATAACTCATAGAATTCAAATAACCCCGGAAGGTGGTAATATACAGTTTTCTGTGTGGTTTGCTTCATTTATCGGTTCCTATCTCTTCATACCCTAACCTCTGGTACAAATTTCTTGCTCTTGTATTTCGCACATTTGTATCCAGCTCAACTACAACAATAACTACGCAAAAATCGAAACAGCTCTACGTTTGTCTTACCATTTACACCCTCTGCCTGAAAATATTCCGGCAGGGCTATCGCTGTAGAGCATTCCCCGCAGATATCTATACCATATACGGGTGCCCACTCCAGAAAATATTGAAGCATATGTTCAAGCATCCCCAGCGTCAGTTCGCCTTGATTCCAATTTGTTTCACTGTATTGCTCAGAAAGCACATCCTTGTCGATTGAAATGTACAATGGTACACCGCCGTGAATCTGTTTTAACCGTTCCTCTCCTTCTCCCTTACGGATTTCCTCTGCGGAAAAAGTTATCAGTTTATCTGGATACTCTGTCCGAATCTGCCTTATATCGTCTTCCGTCGGTCCGATCAAAATAAATTGTTGCAATGCCGGATTCTGATCAAGAACCATTCCCGCCCAATCGCCACAGCTCATCATTCCTTCCATTAACGGTTGCTGCATATCTGTATGATGATCGAAAACAATCAAAGAAAATGGCCTATGAATTTGATCCGTAAATATCTTTGTAACATAATGATAATTGCCAGAATCCACAAAATGGATTCCATGTACTCCATACGGCTCTATTCTCCTGCAAATCTCCCGCTCTGCCTGTGGCGAACAATACAAGTCGCTGCCTTCAATGTCCGAGCAGTCAATCCACGAAAATTGCTCTCGGTCTGCACAGAATTCATCATCGTATACGTGTGTAAAATCCAAAATTAAATGATATGGTTTCATCTGTAATTCCCCCTTACTATACACCCACTATAAACTTATTCGATGGCATATAGATACTTTCAATCAAACCATCTTCCGAAAATGCCATCGCCTGAAAATCAGGTGCCAGTTCTCTGATTGCTTGATGGTGATAACTGTTTACTCCTATTTGTTCCATTTCATCCCGTAGTTCGCAACAGGAACCACACCACGATTTCTTTTTTTCATGATACACAGACGGGGACACATCATGTCCACCAGTCAGCAAAAATCCACCACATATTTCGAGAAAATAATCAAGTTCCTTCTCATTTGCTGTAAGAGGGAGCATCATAGGAATCGCATTTTCCGCCTCCAGCATTTTCATATATCCGGGCAGCATCCAGTAGCTTTCTTTTTCATCATCATAAAGTGGCATAATACCAATTACTTTTCGCATTGTCGATTTCATTTCTCATTCCTCCAAATGCTGATTTTTGTTTTACCTTAGCTATATTTATTGTGTTTTTCCTATCTGATCAACCGTGTACCAAACTGCAAGTCACACTTCACCTCTTAGAAATTATAAACTTTTACTCTTGCGGATATGGTTCGATTCCCAAAGAATACTTCACCTCGTCACACAATTCTTCATAGGATAAATCATATGGAAAAGGCTCTGCATCATCCATAATATTGTTCATTAGCTCATCCAAATCCCCACATTCTATTACAATAAAGGGCTTTTTACTAAAAAGGACTTCATCCACTCTGAAAAATAATCCTTTATATGTAAATACTGATCGCTCAGAACGATGCATTTCTTCAAAATCATCTGAACAGCTTGTTGTTTTAACCTCATAAGTTAAACGGATTTCGTATTTTGAAGCACCTAATTGAAGCATAATTTGCTCTATCATATCTTTAACCGCTTCAAAATCAGCTCTTGATACATCTTCATACCACCACATCTTTGTCCCCTCTGCTATTTCCAATGTTACTCTCCAGCCTTTTATTATATGCAGTCAATCTTCTTCCTGAATGATCCTCTGTATGTTCAAATAAAAGCCATTGTTCACATTCCTCTTCATAATGCGGGTAAGCATTGGAAATATAGCATTCTATTCTCACACCGTTATCCATTTCAACGAACAAATCATTGGATTTACTAATGGATATGTTTGTGACTTTTCCGCCAATTATCTGATTCCGAAACTTATCTGTATTGAACCATTCATCATTATGTTTGCTCTCTTCTTGATCCCAAGAATTGTAATCCATCGTTGTTATTATCAAATCATCATTAAGAAAAATTCTAGTCAATCCCAGTCCATGCAATACGAGATTATCGCTGAAACAGAAATCCAGCATTTCACATATGCAGTTAAGCCCTTCAAGTCGTTTTCCGACCCAAAGATTAATAAAATCATTTATCGTTTTATCCATGATAATCCTTTCCTAATGAGCGGTTTCACCTAACACCCATATGTTTTTCTGTACTTTCACTGACAATGTTTAGAATCACGAAAGTTTATATTGCATAAAATTTTTATTCGGAACAAATCCAAAGTTCGAATATAACTTAACGCCCATATCTGACGCCGTGATCTGTACTGTTCCACAGCCATATTCTTTCGCATCATGAACAACACGTGTTAAAAGTTCTTTTGCGATACCTTTTCTTCTGTAGTCCGGATCAGTAAACATGCTGGATAGCAATCCTATCTTTCCACTTGGGCAGCCAAAATATGGCGGTTTCTCTGCAAAAGACATCCCACTCGTTCCAATAATCTTATCCCCGTCAAAAGCAAGCCAAGACACGAATGTTCCATCTCCCATATGGCGTATATAATACTGCTTTAATGCAGGTACCAAATCAATATCCTCCTTAGCACCTTCTTCTCTCAGTTGCTTTATCCGCATATCAATAAACGTATTCAGTTCTTTCTCTGTCAGTCTTCTATACTCTATTTTCATGATATTCTCCCATCATTCCGACCTTTTATGTATTTCATGCTTATATCATTTTTTCTTAAACAATCTCTGCTTAAATGCCTTGACTTTTGCACCATAACGGCTTGACATTATAATCCCACTAAAAAGCATTCCTACCGCTAACCCCTGCGCAAAATTCAATCCATTTCTAATAACTTGATTGTTCGCATAAATTCCTGTATCTTTCAATAACATGTATGCCATTATCAATAACAATGCAATTAAATTGCATATGCGCACCCGTTTATTACGTTTTTCAGCCTCTGAATTTTTATAATCTACATATTACATTCTCTTTATCGGATGCCGGATAACCGTTTTCCATTTTTCAGGAGCAACTTTTCTTGCATCTGAAAGATAAATTTCATGATGCAATCTATCTTTTGACAGATCATTTTTATATCCATTTTCCTGTAAATATGTATCCATCATTTCAACAGTCGCCGGTTCATCATCAAATGCTCCGAAATGCATAATCTGAACGCATAAGCCTTCTTCTATCGTGATAAACTCTGCCGACGAGCAATCCAGTTTCTTCTTTTTTGTAGCGGTTTCTACCGCCCAGTCAAAATCCTTCTTCGTAATAAAATCTGGAAGTCTTATCACGGAAATCCAATTAAATGCATCCTTATTCGAGTAATCAATCCCATCAACATCATCCTGCCACCAAAAGCCTTCGAGCGGTGGCACAACATATTCGAAGAATCCATCTATTTTGTAATCCGTCTTGTAACTCATCTTAAGTGTATATGCAACTGCATATAAAACGCCAATCGCCTGCTGATACGCACCATCCTTTTCATTCGGATTGCCTTTTCCTCTTACTGCAATATAGTTTGCCTTTGGAACATTCACTATCTCCGGCTTGTTCTTCGGCATATAAAATTCCTTGTATTCCTTCTTAAAATCAAACGCCATTTGTTCTCCCTTTTACATTCTTTCGCTTCAACACCTCATACACGCCAAGCAATATACACCCAACGGCATAACACAGGATATCTTTCCAATCAAATACGGAACCGACCAGAATACTTAAGAAACGATTTTTCTGCCAGCCTAATGCTTCCACAACATGGAACATCTGCAAAGCCTCGACCAGTGCCGCAAAAATAAATACATACAGCGGTAACAGTTTGCATCGCTCCGGTACAAATATTCTTATAAACGTATATATCACAACCACAACCAGCACGTCACCAATATATGGTCTTACAAATGCATCATGCACATATATCGCAATCAACACTTCAATCAATAGCAAAATCACAGTTGCTATTGCATATCCGATTCGCTTCATGTTCTTCTCCATTCAACAACATGCACTATAATCTTCCTCTGTTTTCTTCTATCCATTTAACCGCATAGTCAACGATCTGTCTCTGACTCATTAATTTGACTGTTGCATTTCCAATCTGAACGGTATGTACTGTATGGAATTTCTCGAAATCTTCTCCAATCTGTGTAAAATCTTCTCCCCATATGTCTCATTATGTTTCATTTTCTGTCGAAAATACCCGACTAATTCCCTTAAAATTCATACTTTCTCAACTCACAATTCTTTATCCCAAATGCTGCAAATTCCTCATTCGTCATATCGTGGAAATATGATTCAATAATACGGGAGATTCCGTTATGCGCCACCAATAGGTACACCGTTCCTTCGCTTTCCGCTTCTTTCTTAATATCATCCAGCAGATTATAGATTCTCTGGGAAAGCTTCAGCATGGACTCTCCACCATCATAGCTGTTGACAAACTGCGCCTTGGCAACAGAAAATTCCGCACCATTTCGCGGGGTGGACTCATACCGTCCAAAATTCTGCTCTTTTAAGCGCATTTCTTCCTCTGCCGGAACGCCTGTCACTTCCGCAATATGCTTTGCGGTATCTGCCGCACGCATCAGCGGTGAATACAGAATCTTATCAATATGGATTCCTTCTGCCTTGATCCGTTCGCCCAATTCCTTTGCCTGTGTATGTCCAAGTTCTGTGAGTGCAATATCCGTCGCGCCACAGATTTTATTCTCCACATTCCAAATTGTCTGTCCATGTCTTGTAAAATAGAAGTATGCCATCATATCTGTTCCTCCTGTATTTTCTACTAAGATACTACCATATCTAATCTTTGAATTCCACCGCATGTTTTCGTTTCCAGATTGGGAAGAGGTTCCGCTGGCAGATATAATTCTCACGCTCTTTGATTCCAACCGCATGGAAAAACGTCTTCCACATATCGGTATATTCATCCTCGTACTCCTCCGTCTTCCGAAGCGTCTCAAATTCCGCATCGGTCAGATAACGCAGATAATTCGTCCCATCCTTCGGATGCACGCATGCGGTCTTCCTTGTATCATCAATGATCATCCAATGCTCTGACGGCATACGATCTGCAAAATGTCTGCCAACCAGCATGATCACATCGCTTTTCGGTTCCAGATGGCTCACATAGACTTTCCCGTTTAACGACTGAAACCGCGCGAATTCCCGGAAATGGTGGCTCTCATTCCCCACCTTCCGCCGCAGTTCCAATATCCGCATCACATGCGGGTTCGTATAATAATCAAGCACACGGCAGCCAGCGGCGAATCCAACCCGCAGGAAATTATAGATTGCCTGCAATGCATCTTCCTCTGCGGAAAGCGTCGCATAATAGACATCCAGATACGCCTCATCCGAGATATCTCTACGGATGGAACGAATCACCTTCTCTGCCTTTTTGGCATCGCCATCCACATGAATGTACTCATCGAACATCGTCTGTTGAAATACTGGCTCTTTCTTCACTTGTATCTGTTCGTGACCGATCCGCAAGGCTTCCACCCATGCATCGTAGATGCAGGTCATAATATCCTCCAACCGGTCTTTACATGTATATATCTTCATAACTACAATCTACCCAATTCCGAAATCCGCCAGAGACATCTGCGTGAACGATTCATTCGCGTGCTCCGCCTTCCATATATCCTTCTGATCGACACCGGTCAACTGCCTTGTGATATACCCTTCCTCGATCGGTGTGTGATACATCTGCCTGCCGCCGCAGGTAATGAAATATTGTGCCCGTTTCAGCACGACACCCATCTTCTTCAGGGAAGCGAAATCCAGCCTGCCATAACGTCTTGCATATGCGATCCGCCCTGCCGATTTCGGTCCGATGCCCGGCACACGGAGTAACATCGCATAGCTTGCAGTCTGCACTTCCACCGGAAATTGATCCAGATGCCGCAGTGCCCAGTCGCACTTCGGATCAACCAGTTCATTGAAATTCGGCTTCTCTTCCGATAACAATTCTCCCGCCTGGAATCCATAGAACCGGAGCAGCCAGTCCGCCTGATACAACCGGTGTTCCCGCAGAAGCGGTGGCGGTGTTCCGATCTGCGGCAACACTTTATCCTCATTCAGTGGAATATATGCCGAATAAAAGACCCGTTTCAAGTCGAAGCCCTGATACAACTGCTGTGTCGTCTGCAGCAACGTATAATCGCTCTCGCCGGTTGCCCCGATAATCATCTGCGTGCTCTGTCCCGCCGGTGCAAACCGCCGCTTTAATTTCGACATATCGAGCGGTGCTAGCTGATATGCGTTATCCCATGTGAGAGCACTGTCCAGAACCGTTCCGTTCATCTTCGCAGCCAGATTCGCAATCGTATTCTGCACATCTGTCTCTCCAGTTACCGAACCACCTGAACCTGCGCCATAATTTTCCTCTTCAGCCTTGTTTCCATAAGAACTCCTAGACTCCTGAACTACTGCTCCATCCGCAACGATTTTCCCGGCTTTCTTCTCCTTCATCAATCCATCCGCGAACTGCTTCTTCGACTCTGTCCCGAAGATACTCTGCTTCAGGAACTGATTGCCTTTGCTTCGCTCCATGTGTGCGGATTTCCCGATTGCCATCCGATGCGACGCGATCGTGTTCCGCACCTTTCCCATCGGATCTAAGATCGTCTGCATCGTCTTATTCGGTGCCAGTGTCCGCAGTCCTTCCTCCGTCGGCAGTTCCATATTCACGCTGATACGGTCTGCCAGATATCCTGCTGCCGCAAGCAGTTCATCCGATGCGCCGGGAATCGTCTTCACATGGATGTAGCCGTTAAAATGATATTTCGTCCGAAGCAGAAGCAATGTCTCGCACATCTTCTCCATCGTGTATGTCGGATTCTTCAGAACGCCGGAGCTTAAGAACAAGCCTTCAATATAATTCCGCTTGTAGAATTCGACCGTCAGCTCGCAGATCTCCTGTGGCGTGAAGGTCGCCCGCTTCACATCATTGCTTGCACGGTTGATGCAGTATTTGCAATCATAGACGCAGTGATTCGTCATCAAGATCTTAAGCAGGGAGATACACCTGCCATCCGAAGCAAAGCTGTGACAGATGCCGCAAGCTGCCGCGTTCCCGAGTTCTCCTTTCTTCCCCCGGCGATCCGATCCGCTCGACGTACACGCCACATCGTATTTGGCAGCATCCGCAAGAATCTGCAGCTTCTCCTGTGTTGTATATTCTTCTATGTAATTGTTTGTAATCTCTGTACTCATGTCCTCATTATACGAACAAACGTTCTTGGATGCAAGGATTTTTTGCGAACATCCGTTTGTTTTTTTCATAAATTTTCTAAAAACATCAAAACAGGCGAAGCAGAATTTCCACTTCACCTGTTTCAAGATTACGCCACTACCCGTTTCTTCGCCGACACGATATTCGCCACAATAATATAGAACACGCCATATAAAGCCATCACCAGCATATTGATAAATACCGGTTTCAGCCCCGAGACGCTTACCGTCTCCAGTGTCTTCAGATATTCATTCGTCTGAATATACCAGTACGCCGGGAAGATACGGCCCACGGCAAGCACACCATCCGGCAGCCATTCGACCGGAATAAATGCACCGCACAGAAATGCCGAACCAAGTGCCACGACATTCACGATTCCATTGACCGCCTCCTTGTTGTTGAAGATGCTTGATATCAGGAATGCCATCGTCAATGCACACAAGGTGAATACGAACGAATTCGCCAGATACATGGCTCCCTGCGCACGAAACATTACCTTCCCGACAATCACGAAACTGATCAGACCGTAAAACAGCCATAGTGCGATTGCAAAAAGCAGATTCGATGCAAGCAGGATCGCATTATGCTTCTTATAATTCATACTGCTGATCGTGATACGCTTGCGGATCGGCAGCTCCTGGAAACTCGTAAGTACCAGACAGATCACGAAGATCGCACCGGCAAGCAGACTGTAGCTTGCAAAATTATAATAACCCGCTGCCTTCGACATGCTGTTTGTATCAAGTGTCGTCGTCACATGCACGGTTGATGTCTGTTCCAAAGTCTGCGTGATATCCTTACAGACTTCCTCCTCATTCAGAGATATGTTTTTTTCATCCGGATTCGCCTGCAGAGCGGCATCCACGTAGTTTTGCTGTATGGCAAGATAGCTTTCGACCATCATCTGCGCGAAGCTCGCATCCGCCGACTGGCAGCTCTTGTACCGAAGTTCCGGGGTTTCGCCGTTCAGTACCGCCTGCCGGTAGCCCTGCGGAATATAGATTACAAATGCTACCTGCCGGTAGAAGATTGCATCGTCTATGTCCTCTTCGCTTTTCAGTTCTTTCCGTTTGCTGTGTGCCGCGATATAATCTGTAAAATTCTTCGTGATTCCGACATTTTCATCCTGATTTACAATGACGATTTCCGGCTTGTCCGCAGTAAACTGGCTTGTTGTATCCCCGCTTTTTGCGTTGATGCCACCGAACAATAAAAGCAGCGCCGTATACAGGATCACCATGCCGTTACATTTATTCAATACATGCAGAAATGCTTTAAATACTGTCATACTTCTGCCTCCTTAATCCCTGTGCGGACACAAGCAGCATGAAGGCAGAGAAGATTCCAAGACTCGCTACATCCATCCAGAAACGCTTGTCCACGCCATAATAATACAGTGCATAATATCCATCCGTGATCATCGACGCCGGGTTGATTTTATCTAAGAACGGCACATGTTTCTCGATGATATATTTCATGGTAATTCCCATCATGCCAGACAGGAAACAGCACGCCATCGTGATGCCGATCAGGATTCCAAGCTTTCCATTCTCGCCGGTCTTGACAACCGTAGTCACCATGATTGCAAGCGTCAGCCCCGCCAGACTCCCCGCAAGTGCCAGCAGGATTACGTATGGCAGATTCTCCCCGTAATCGACCTTCATCACGAAGATTGTATACACAAACAGAATCGCAAGCCCGATCAACTGTGTGCAATATGCGGCAAGCAGGGATGAAAACATCGTCTTTGCCTTGCTGATTGGAACGATGGCTGTACGCTTTCCGAGATTTCCCATGTTCGGAAGGTTCCTGCTCAGTGCCGTCATTCCGAGGATACCGCCATACAAACAAGCCATCGCAATCAATGTGTAATACTCAATCATCGTATAACTCATATTCGCACGGGATGCATCGACAAGATTCGACTTTCTGCCTGCCACCTGCTCCATTACATTTTTGTAGAGTCCCTCGATATCCGGCATCGCGCCCTGCTCAAGCTCATTTTGTACACGTTTTTCCATGATTGCAGAGGTATGTACGATCTCGTCTACCACATATTGAAGCACTGTCTGGTTGATACCATTTTCGTGAATCCAGATCTCCGGCTCCGCGCCATTCATGTACAGCACGCCGTCGACATCCCCATCCGAAAGCAGCGTATCTGCTTCATCCTTCGACACATACACCGTGTCAAACATCTGCTCATCGCTTGATTCATCGCTCAAAGTCTCAAATGTCCGGCGGAATGCTTCGTTTCCCTGAAAATCCTCGTTATCGACAATCGCAATCGGGATCACGTTCAGCTTCTCGCTGTTCTCGATATTGGAGAATGCCAGCTTGAACATCGTGCCAAGCACGAGCGGAAACACAAATGTCCAGAACAAAAGCATCCGGTTCCGCATCAGGACTTTGAATGTATACTTAAAGTTATGTCCAAACATCAGTCTCTAAGCTCCTTTCCGGTCAGCTCCAGGAACACATCGTTGAGCGTCGGACGCTCGGAGAAGATCTTGTTGCAGGTGATTCCCGCCGCACTCAGTTCCTCGATCAGCTTCGCCACGTTATTTTTTCCGCTCTTATAGGTGATTACAAGCTGATGGCCGGCATATTCTGCCTTGTCAACATTCGGTGCCGCCTGCAGCTTCTCTAAGAATTCCGGTTTGAAATGCTTCGTCTCGATCGTAACCTTCTCCTCGATCTTCGCAAGTGCCTTTAACTCGTCGGACGTTCCCTGCGCAATGATTTTTCCCCTATCCAATATGATGATCCGGTCACACAGAATCTCGACTTCTTCCATATAATGTGTCGTGTAACAGATTGTCGCGCCATCATCCCGCAGCTTCCTGATACCATCCAAAATGTTGTTCCGGCTCTGCGGATCGACTGCAACGGTCGGCTCATCTAAGAAGATCAGCTTCGGCTTGTGCGCGATACCACATGCGATATTCAATCTCCGGAGTAATCCGCCCGACAACTGCTTCGGATAATATTTGCGGAATTCATCCAGTCCGACTAATGCGATTGCATCCTCGATATCCTTTTTTCTCTCCTGCTTATCCTTCACATACAATCCACAGAAATAGTCAATATTCTCATACACCGTAAGCTCCTCAAACACCGCTACCTCCTGGAAAATCACACCGATATCCCGCTTGATCTTATAGGCATCCGGTGTCATCTCCTCTCCGAAGATCTTGATACTTCCCGCGCTGTATTTTAACAGCGAGAGGATGCAGTTGATCGTGGTTGATTTTCCACTTCCGTTTGGACCAAGCAGCCCAAGGATCTCTCCCTGCCGGATCTCAAACGACAGATCATCGACCGCCTTTTTCTGTTTATATTCCTTTGTCAGATTCTTTACTTCTACAACTGCGCTCATTTCGCTTTTCCACTCTCCTTTTTATTCCCAGCAATTGCGATATTGTTTCTATATATTTCAATATTGATTTATACGATATACAATGTATTGAATCTGAGAAGTTCTAAATGTTCTGATCTATATTTCCATCCAATACGCCACCGCCGCCAATTCGCCATCCATGGCTCAGTGGCGGCTTGTTTGAACATCGTGTTCAAACATGGCTAATATAATTACAGAACATTAAGAACTTCTATGATTCAAACATATCGTATATCTTTATAAATCAATATTAAAATATATACTGAAATCAATATCGCAATTTCCGTGGTTCATATTTATTCATCCCTCGGCTTCTTGTCATACATGCTTCCGATCTTCATTTGTCTTACGGTGTCCGTTAGCAGTTCTTCAATCTGCTCATCCGTAAATGCAACCGTTCCCGTTGCAACCATGCTTGCGATTCCATGTGTGAAAATCCACACTTTCAGATGAAATGCTTCCTGTTCCGTCCTGTCATACCCGGTGAATTCTGCACCTTTCTCTAAAATCTGATTTCCCATATTATCCTTCTCAATAAATTCCGTCGGAGAAATCTTCGAATCTCCCATAAATAATATCTTGAAGAAATCCGGGTAATCCTTCGCGAACCGGATATACGCAAGTCCCATGCCCCGATACGCTTTTTCTTCCTTGGAACCTGCAATCATGTACGACTGGTATATCTTCCGGATGTGTAAGATCGTCGCCTGCTTTAGATCCTCCATGTTCTCAAACTGATAGAAGATCGGCTGTACCGAACAACCAAGCTCTTTCGCCACCCGGCGGGCATTGATTGCAGACAGGCCTTCTTTCTTCACAACCGCACACGCTGCCTCAATAATATCTTCCTTCAAAAATTTTGTTGCCCTTGGCATAAGCCCCTCCATATTTATTTTATAACATTTGTTATGTAACTTTCGTTATATTATAGTGAATAAAAAAAGAAACGTCAAGCAGATCTCGATGAGATGCAGCTACATTCCTGTCTCCTGCACATTCATCTGCCCAACGTTTCCTTTTCTGATTCTATATTCTCACTGATTAATCATTATTGTTGCTACAATTTGCGGCGTCGATTGCGAGTACGAGCATCAATCCTAAGATCTCATCCTCTGGATTCGCAATGTCTATCACATAGGTATCGCCCCAGCGGAACAATTCCTTGCCGATATGTGCGATGCAATAACTGCCATCATACACGTCGTAATCCCATCCGAAGAGATCACCCTGCACCTGCCAGCCATGATATTCAATATCATATCTCGGCGTAAAGAGGGAGAATCGTCTCTGAATCCGACCGATTGTCCGTCCGCCGATCTCGACTTCGAACACCGGAAGCAGATGAAATATCTCCTGATGGATCACGCCTACTTCCTGATCATACATATCATAGATATGCATATGATGACCGATATTGAAGAATTCCGTCTTCACAAAATATTTTGGATTGCCATATTCATCGTAGATATCATACGTATCCGTCCACGCAAATACGCGCTGCTTTATCATTAACCGCATAGGTTATCTCCTTATAATACAAGGTCCTTCATCGAATGCAGCCCAATTGCCAGTGTCGATGTGTTGTGCATCAACGCCGAGGTTGTCGGCTGGATCACGCCTGCAACACCAAGTACGATCAGTCCGGTATTAAATCCAACGATCGTTCTGTAATTTCTTCGGATTCGTCTTGTCAGTGCGGTACTGATCTTCCGCAATGTGATCAGTTCATTCAAGTTATCTGCTCCAACGGTAATGTCCGCGATCTCCCGTGCAATCTCTGCACCATCACTGATTGCAATACCGATATCCGCTGCCGAAAGTGCCGGTGAATCATTGATACCGTCACCGATCATGATAACCTTATGTTCCTCTGCTTTCGCACGCTCCACGTAGCTTGCCTTATCCTCTGGAAGTACCTCAGAATAATACTCGTCCACGCCAACCTTCCGTGCGATCGCACAGGCTGTCCGCTCACTGTCACCGGTCATCATAACAACCTTTGCAAATCCAAGCTCTTTCAGTGTCCGGATCACATCGGCTGCCTCATCACGGATCGGATCTTCGATACAGATGACAGCCACCAGTCGTCCTTCTACTGCCATATACAGATGTGAATATTCCTCTGGCAATGCATCGAACTTCTCCTGCATACCTTCCGGAACCACACAGCCCTCATCTTCAAATACAAAATGATAGCTTCCGATAATTGTCTTTCTTCCTTCTACCGTAGTAGAAATACCATGTGCTACGATATAGGACACCTTCGAGTGGACCTCTTCATGCACCAGATTCTTTTCGCTTGCCGCATCAACAACTGCACGTGCCATCGAATGAGGGAAATGCTCCTCGAGACATGCGGCGATCCGCAGCAGTTCATCGCTGCTTTCATTGCAGAACGATACAACATCAACCACGCGCGGTGCTGCTTTCGTCAGCGTTCCGGTCTTATCAAATACGATCGTATCCGCTTCCGCCATCGCCTCTAAGAACTTACCGCCCTTTACCGTAATGCTTGACTTGCTCGCCTGCCGGATTGCGGACAATACGGAAATCGGCATTGCCAGCTTCAACGCACAGGAGAAATCAACCATCAGGACCGACAGTGCTTTCGTCACATTCCGTGTGAAAAGATACGTTGCGGCTGTACCAAGTAACGTATACGGTACAAGCTTGTCTGCCAGATGCGACGCCTTACTCTCCAGAGAAGATTTGAGTTTCTCGGATTCCTCGATCATCGTGACAACCTTCTCATACCGGCTCGAACCACCGACCTGGCGGACACGGATGCAAAGCTCACCTTCTTCCAGCACCGTTCCTGCATAGACATAGGAATCTGCCTGCTTATGTACCGGCAAAGGTTCGCCTGTCATCGATGCCTGATTCACCATCGCATCGCCATCGACAACCGTTCCGTCAAATGGGATCACATTTCCGACATGGATCACGATCTCATCATCCACATGGATAGATTCTGCAGATACCTGCACTTCCTGTCCGTCCTTCTTCAACCAGACTTTTCCGATGTTCAAGGACATGCTCCGTGCAAGATCCCCGACGGATTTCTTGTGTGTCCACTCCTCTAAGATCTCGCCGATTCCAAGCAGGAACATAATAGATCCTGCCGTCTGGAAGTCTCCACGGAATACGGATACACCGATTGCCGTGCCATCCAGAACCGGAACTTCGATCTTTCGATTTGCTAATGTTTTCAGTCCGTTCGTGATATATTTTACCGAACGGATGGCAGTCAGGGTGTTCGCGATCGGCATCGGTAAGAACATCCGGTTGATGCATCGCATTAAAACCTTGTCTACCAGTTTTTCTTTGTACTCTTCATTCACCTGTCTTCCAGAATTTTCCAGATAGGATTCCGGCACATCTGCCGTCTCATAATGGAACCGCCGGAGCGCTGTTATCATCACTTCCCGGCTTCCCTCATAACAGACAACCGCATCGCAGGTCGAATGATTTACCTTCGCAGAACTGACATGTTTCATGCTGTCAAGATAATACTGAAGGATATCGGCTTCCCGGTACGACATGTTCTTCTGTGCAACATGAAAACGAATTCTGCCTCGTATCTCATGTTTAATCACAAATTTCATTTTCTGTCGCCTGCTCCTCTGCTTCTGCTTCGTCCTCAACTACCTGTGCCTCTGCTTCGATCTCGCGGTCTGCGTTGATCTGCTTTGCCTCTGCATAGATATCGCTTGCATTCTCCTGTACATTGGTCACGGTCTTCATGATGCAGTCCTTTGCACGAAGGACAGCGGCTGTACCATGTGAGTAAACCTTCTTTGCATCACGGCTTGTCAAAAGCTTGATTCCTGCTGTTCCGAACAATACACCTGCTGCAAAAATCCCTGTTTTCTTTCCATCGATCTTTTTAAAAAAATTTGACATAATAATTACCTCCTGTTAGTCTAATCTAACTACATATATTATCACAAATTTTCTAAAAAATAAATATTTTTTTACCAATCCTTTCCAAGTTTACTGCAAGCCGATACTACACTGTCTACTCCTAATATAATCAGGTATGTACCTATCAAAAATCCGACTGAGAACAAAGCAATCTGCGGCCAGAATATCATCAGCACACCTACTACCAGACCGATCACATTGATGACCAGTGAGACATAGAAATACCTTCCTCTGTACAAACTCCGGATAAATCCAAGATGACACAGCTTCGATACGCTGTGTGCGATAAACCATAGCGGAAGCAGCAATGTTACAACCAGTTCGCCTATGTGCGGATATGCCATCAGCGCCAGACCGGTGATCACGCTGATCACCCCGGCAGCCAGAGACACGCACGGTGCAAACCCAATGTAACGTTCCGACTTGGCATAGAAGATAATATCGGTAATTCCGGTCACGATTGCCATCACACCATAGAAGATCGTAATCCAACGCAGAATCCCCCCCGGCGATGCAATCGCCAAAGCGCCAAGGATTATAAGAAGAATACCCTCGATCAGTTCCAGCCATCCATAGCCTGTGTGTCTTTTCATAGAGCGGCTCCCCCTTCCTTATTCAGAATCTCCATAAATTCATCACCGGTGATTGTCTCTTTCTCATAGAGGTGCATTGCCAGAATATCCAGCAGACGCTTGTTATCGACAAGCAGCTTCTTCGCTTTCTCATGCTGTGCGCGCACAAGCTCGACCACCTTATGGTCAATCTCTTTCTGTGTATCTGCAGAACAGCAAAGAGAGGTATCCCCACCCAGATACTGGTTTTCTACCGTCTCCATCGCAACCATATCGAACTCCTCGCTCATACCATAGCGGGTAATCATCGCACGTGCCAGCTTCGTTGCCTGCTCGATATCGTTCGAAGCGCCGGTTGTGATTTCACCACATGCCACTTCCTCTGCGGCACGTCCACCGGTGAGTGTTGCGATCTTGTTCTCGATTTCTTCCTTCGTCATCAGATATTTGTCGGCCTGCTCCACCTGCATTGTGTAACCAAGTGCACCGGATGTACGCGGAATGATCGTAATCTTCTGTACCGGTGCTGAATGGCTCTGCAACGCAGCCACCAATGCATGTCCGACCTCATGATATGCAACCGTCTTTTTCTCCTTATCCGAAAGCACGGCATTCTTCTTCTGATAACCGGCAATTACAACCTCGACACTTTCTTCCAGATCTGCCTCGGTTACAAATGTCCGGTTCGAACGGACAGCACGAAGCGCGCCCTCGTTGATGATATTCGCAAGCTCGGCTCCAGATGCACCGGATGCCATACGTGCAATCGTATGGAAATCTACATCATCGCCAACCTTGATTTTTCTTGCATGTACCTTGAGGATTGCCTCACGGCCTTTCAGGTCAGGCAGTTCCACCGGTACACGCCGGTCAAAACGTCCCGGTCTGGTCAGTGCCGGATCAAGGGATTCCGGACGGTTCGTTGCCGCCAGAATGATAACACCATTATTTCCTTCAAATCCATCCATCTCAGTTAAGAGCTGGTTCAATGTCTGCTCCCGTTCATCGTTGCCGCCGTACTTGCCGCCGTCACGCTTCTTACCGATGGCATCAATCTCATCGATAAATACGATACATGGGGCTTTCTCCTTTGCCTGCTTGAACAAATCACGCACCTTTGATGCGCCCATACCAACAAACATCTCGACGAACTCGGAACCGGAGATTGAGAAGAACGGTACATTTGCCTCACCTGCAACCGCCTTCGCAAGCATTGTCTTACCAGTTCCCGGAGGACCGACTAACAAAAGTCCCTTCGGCATAGATGCACCGACGTCCGTATATTTCTTCGGATTATGCAGATAATCGACAATCTCGGCTAAGTTTTCCTTCGCCTCATCCTCGCCGGCAACATCCGTAAAATGAATTCCTTCGGTGGACTGCACATATACCTTCGCATTGCTCTTTCCACCCATACCGAACATCATGGAATTCTTACCGCCAGCCTGTTCCATCATCTTCCTTGCGAGGAATCTTCCAAGAATCCAGAACAACAACAGTGGAAGAACAACCGACATCAAAAAGCTCATAAATGGAGATGTCCTCGTCTCGATTTCTTTCGAGAACTTCGCACCGCTGTCATAGAGCCGCTGTGTCAAGTCATCGTCCGGCATGAGTCCGGTCTTGTAGATTGCGCTCTCCGCCTTATCCGTAAATGTGATCTGTGTACTGTCGATCTGTACCTGACCGATATCTTTATCCTCGGTCATCTTCATGAATGTTCCGTAATCAACTTCCTTTACCTGCCGCTCTGCCAGCATTGGGGTGATAAATAAATTAAACACCAGCAATACTACCAGCACGATTCCATAATAGAAGATCAACGGACGTTTTGGTGATTTTACTTCTTTCATCTCTGCATACTTCCTTTCTTTGTCTAGATTATTACTCTCCGTACTTCTCCTTCAATACCTTCACGATCATCTCGTAGTTCGGCATCTCTACTCCATATTGTTCTCCAAGACGAAGCGGCTCATACAGCAATCCATCGATTTCCGATGGTTTTCCTGCCCAGATATCGCGCTGCATGGAAGTCGAAGCCTCCGGTACAAGCGCATCTAAGATGTCCAGATTCGTCTTCTCAACATCAACTAAAAACGGGATTCCCATCGCCGTTGCAAGTGCGTCAATCTCCTTCATGCAGCGGATCAGCAGCATCCGCTCTTCTCCTGCGCGCTGGAATACTTCTGCCGTCGCATCATAATACAGACCGCAGGCTGCCATCGGCGATACATACGCGTATTTCTGAAATGCATCCCGCTCGATCTGGTCAGAAAGTACCGCATCAATGCCTGCTGCCTTTAATTCCTGCTCTAAGAGGAACATCTTCCGGCAAAGCGCCTGTCCCTTCCGTGCGCCAAATACGATACGGAAGATATCGCCTTTTTGTAAGATCACACCCGGCTCCTTGATCTCCGCCGCAATGTAGATACAGCCATCTACAACTGTTGCATCCGGCAGCGCCTGCTGCAGCTTTGCACCGGTTCCGTAGATGTTCAGGATCGGAACGATCAACGTCTCCGCATCACTATGTTCTCTCAAAAATGGAATGATATCCGGAATCGAATATCCTTTGACACACACAAACAGGACATCCGGAATCTCCGCATATCCTGCCTCATCAACTGCCTTTATGTCTGTCACGGTAAATGTCCGGCTTGGTGACTCCACACATATACCATGTTCTCTGATTGCTGCAAGATGCTCGCCACGCGCAATCAATGTTACATCCTGTCCGGCTTCCGCTAAGAATGCACCAATGCTTCCGCCGCATCCACCGGCTCCTATAATTGCATATTTCATATACGATCTGCCACTTTCTATATGCTCAAGTGGTTTCTCCTTCCCTCTTTTTTCTTCTGTCTCTGATCTGTGATACATATTCTATAACAGATTTATGTTTGTTTTGTGAACAAATCCGTTATTGGAAGAATTTTAATGAAAATATCGTTATTTGTCCTGTTTTTTCACCTTCACAATCACAATTGTAAGGTAGCTTGCCGCCTGTGTCAACGCATCTATCCCATGCATCACACGTTCCTCCGGCAGTCCGCAGTTCGAGACGCCATAGACCTCCAAATATTCTCCCTGCTGTCTTCTCCGCACAAGCTCTGTCCGAAGCATGCCGATCAGCTGTTCCAGCTTCTTCCCCGACTTCATATAGATCCGTGTCCCGTCATAGTCCGCGGTATCTTCCACCGCGTAGCTGCCCGGAATAATATGGATCTCCTCGCCCTGATCCGCAAGGGAGATTCCAAGTCTTGCCGCCACCGCACAGAAAGAAGGCACGCCGCTGATCATCGACGCAGGCATCCCCGCCGCAAGCACTCGCCGGTGAATATAATGATAGGTCGAGTACACACTTGGATCACCGATCGTAAGAAATACAAGCGTCTTTCCCTGCCGCATCCGTGCCTGCACCTCGGCAAAGCAGCGATCCTGTGCCGCACGAAGCACATCCGCATCCTTCGTCATCGGAAACTGCATCGGGCAGATCTCCTTTTCTTCGATCTCCGGTACGACCTGCCGCACGATCTTATAAGCATAACATTCTTCTTTCTTCTCATTTGGCAGTAAGATGCAGTCACTCTCCCGGATCGCACGCACCGCTGCCAGCGTCAGAAGCTCCGGATCTCCCGGGCCGACTCCGACGCCAATCAATCTTCCTTCCATCTATCTGTTTCCTCCTGCAACACATACCAGCCAGATTCGCTAACTGATAGCTGTCTGTCATATTTTAATTTTCCAGGTAATTCTCCAGTGCCGTTTTTCCACGATACGTGCTCACATTAAAGGTCCGGATACCCCGTCGGCTCGTACATAGATTACTATGATAGGTAAGCAGGCTCTGCGCCTCATCATCGTTCTCATCGGTCCAGATTCCACGTGCCTGTGCCCACTCCAAAAACTCAAACACCGCAGGCGTCCGATCCGCCGAGCCAGCCTGCAGATCATATTGCATCAGGTCGATCAGCCGGATCTCCATATCGTCCGTATCGACATCCTCCGCCATCCATGTCTGCACATCCGCACGTGCACACGCAAGATTATAACGCGCGATATACGTATCCGGATGTGACAACGCAAACGCGATATACAAACCGCCACATGCAACGATCATATATTTCATCAGTGGGAATGTATTCTTATACAGATAGATGATCGTGCCAGTGAAAAGCACAACCAATACCAGCAGTCCAAACAGCACCAGCACACGCAGATACGTCAGATGATATGCCCGAATGTACATCAACATCCGCACTGCCGAAGAGCCGATCATCACATAGGTACAGCCACACATGATCGTAAGAATCGTCCGAAGCACCCGGCTTTCTGCAAATGCACGGTTGCAAACCAGAACAATTACCAAATTTACAGCCGCAACAAAAAGCAACTGGAAGAATCCCTGTCTCGCATATTCCGAATACGAATACCCGGCTGGCAGCATCTGCTTTCCAAGAAATGGCGACAGGATCTGAATGATTGCGAACACTGCATATAATGCAGTCAGCAGACCACAGAACGTAATACCGATCATCGGCTCCACCATCCGCTTTTCTTCACAGTCGATCTTCGGCGGCTGTATCACCATCTTGCAGAAGATTCCATATACGATGACAAATACCGCAACGAGCATCATCACGAAGCCTGCCAGATTCCCGGATAACTGCAGATTTCCAATACTCCGGTCGACAATGTATTTGAAGATGGCATCAGCCTCGGACAGCACGATCAACATTAAAACCAGAAATGGCAGTGCAATCAGCACACCAACCAGCACATAGATTGCCTTGGATTTTTTCTTTTCCTGAAGCTTCACATACACGTAGCAGTCACTGAACCCGCGGAACAGATACCCAAGCGGCGAGAACACTGCACCGAGCACGGCACGGATGTATTTCCCGACACCCCATTTGTCCGCATCGCAAAAGCAGGTAAAAAACACGGTCATCGAAAGCAGGTAAATTCCTATGTAATTACATGTAATCAGGAATCGGTCTGCAGTCAGGAACGTTGACACGCCAAGCAGCAAAATTCCTATATAGTAGATCATCGTATGCGGATTCGACGTCTTATCCTCGCGGTTATCGTACGCCTTACTCTGCGGTGCGTGCGAACAGACGTAATATAAGAAGCCAATCGTTGCTGCGGCAAATAAAACCGTCATAATACCATATGCATTTTTATACAGGCAGATGGTTGTCACAACCGCGTATATGATTGCCGCAAATCCACCCGTTCCAAACCGGGTTGCCCGTTCCTTCATATCCTGATTATCTACATATGGCATCATCTGTTTTGGCTCTTGTTCCTGTATATTCTGATTGTTCAAATTTTCTTGTTTTTGTTCATTTCCCATATTGAAAACGCTCCTTTCCAGATACGTTCTATCTTATTCGTCGTTATCCTCTTCATCCTCATAGATCAATATATCTCCCGGCTGGCAGTCGAGTGCCTTACAGATCGATTCCAATGTGGAAAACCGCACCGCCTTCGCCTTGTTATTCTTCAAAATCGACAGATTCGCAAGCGTAATATCAACTTCCTTCGCAAGCTCTGTCAGCCCCTTTTTCTTCTGTGCCATCAGCACATCCAGATTCACCTTTATCGCCATATCACCACCGCCTTTTCTTATATAGTAACGCCCCTAAATCGTAAAATCATTTTCTTCCTTGTACTGCACTGCTTTGTCAAACACGATGGCAAGCACGCGGGAGAAAAGACCTGCGATCAAAAATACTACAACAATGATAAATACAGCTGGCGTGAAGTAAAGTGGAATCCTGCAAAGCATCACCGCCATGATTGCGAAGCTGTATATGCCCATCCGGTTCAGGCTCTTCACATTTTCCTTCACGAAGCAGTCATCCGCAAGCACCGTCCGAAACATCTTCCGAAGCTCTCTTAGAATCAGCACTGCGAACACACCTGCCGTCATGAAGATCAGCACCATCCAGATATAATATTCTCCGAAAAACGGATTAATCACGGTTCCATACCATTTGAACGATACCGGCAAAGTCAGCGTCACAACCATTCCAACAAAATACATGATATCCAGCAGGACCTTCGTCGCGCCGGCAATTTTATTTTCTTTCATACCTATATGTCCTCCCACATCTTTTCTAAACTGCGCGTTTTATTTCTTAACCTTTCTACACTTTACACGATTCATTATTGAATGTCAATATATTTTTATTGTTTTTCGATAACTTTTTATTGTTTATCAACCAAATGAGGAATTGTGCATAAAAAAAGAGACATTATGATCACTCATAATGTCTCTTCCAATCTTCTGTTATGTATTCCGATTAATGCACATATGCTGCTGCACCCGGTGCTGCCGGCAATGGGTTTGGAGCATGCTCACCCTTTGGAATAATCACGATCTGAATTGCTTCCAGTCTCTTTGCTAAACCGGATGTACCTGCAATTGAGCCATTTTTTGCCCAGCCGAGCCAGCCATAAGTCTGTGCGTGTACACGATAATATACATCATAGTACTGTGCCAGCTGGCCTGTTAACTGAATACGGATTGCCTCCAAACGCTTTCCTTCTCCTCTTGTTCCAGATGCTGCTCCATTATACTTCCAGCCCTGTGACCAGCCATAAGTCTGTACATGCGTTGTATATGCAATACCACCGCTGATATTATTCAACTGTGCATTGTTTACCTTGATCGAGATTGCTTCGAGTCTCTTTCCCTCTCCGCTTGTTCCGGAGATAGAACCATCACTTACCCATTTCTGGTTACCATATGACTGTACATGTGTCATGTAAGAAACTGCACCTGAACCATCGGTTGTCGGGTTCTTACCCATATCTACGAATCCACCACCGATCGTTCCATCAAAGCCCTCGTAATCCGTTGGATAATCTGTCTTTGGCATAATGATAATCTGGATTGCTTCCAGTCTCTTTGCCTGTCCTGCAGTTCCTGCATAAGCACCATTCTTTACCCAGCCAAGCCAGCCATAAGTCTGTGCCTGTACACGATAATAAATGTCATACTTGTTCTTGTTTGTACCAGTCAGGCGGATCTGAATTGCCTCCAGACGTTTTGCCTCTCCACTTGTACCAGATGTTTCGCCATCTTTTTTCCATGTTTTCTCCCAGCCCTTTGACTGAATATGTGTACGGTACTCAACGCCAACACCATACCCTGGCTCTACAATGATCTGGATTGCTTCCAGACGTTTTCCTGCTCCGACTGTTCCGGATGTTCTTCCGTTCAAAGTCAATGTTCTCTCCCAGCCTTTTGACTGTACATGGGTTCTATACCCAACATTCGGATAACGCTCACCCTCACTGTTATACCAGTATGCTTCCGATGTAATGCCATTTGTCATTACAAGTCCGACCAGCATCATGAATGCCATCAGGACGGCTGTCACCCTTTTCCAACATTTTTTGCCTCTCATCCCTTTAAATCCTCCTTTTTTATCCTGCGTTTCCACGGTTATTAAAACTATATAGCCAGAAACTATATTTAGTATATCACATGAAATTTATTTTGCAATAACTTTGTTATTTTTTACATTCTATTTACAAAAAAGAAGGAGCACAAGCAATACCTGTGCTCCTTATCGTCAAAAACAACGTTCTTTATTTCACTGTTAAATTTGGATATCCCTCTTTAATCATCGCTTTCAACATTGATTTCATATCATCCTTCGACTCGTGGTGTCCACCCTCACATCCATCGATAACTGTATACAGATATCCATCAATTACCGAATCGTACTGTGTTGCCTTTGATCCATCAACCTTGACTGCTACATTATACCATGTCTGCAATGGATTTGCGCCTCCCAAAATCGGAGTTGCACCCTTTCCATTCGCAATCATCTTCTGAACGACTGCCTTGTTGTTTACAAAATCCAAGGTCTCGTCCTGAATCTTATACATCACATCGGTATCGCAGCAAAGTGTCTTTAATACAAGCGCTGCAAGCTCTTTGTTTGGACACTTATCCGTTACAGAAAGATATGTACCACCCCAATTATAAGCGGAAGGACCTGCACAGATATTTCTCTTTCCTGCTGTAGCGGAACCACTTTCCTCATCGTTGATTGACCAGTATACAAACCATGGGCATCCGAAATAGCCAAATACATCCCCTGTGAAATCACTTCCCCAGCCATCAGTCCAAGGATCATTCTTGTTTGTATAACCATTGTCGATCAATTGCATTGCCAGCTCTAAATATTTGTCAACAGCCGGATCAATCGTAACAGTACCATCATTTACCCATGCACTCTTTCGATCTGCCAATGCCGCATTCTGGATTTCCTTTGGTCCGGATACCATCTTATAGCCTGCCTGCTTCATCTTTTCTGCAGTCTGCATAAAGGCATCCCAATCCTTTACATATGTCTGTACCTTTACCGGATCAGAAGTTCCAAGCACCTTCTGTGCAATATCTGTACGATAGACAAAACATCCCGGTGTTGCCTGCCAGCAAAGTCCTTTTAACTTGCCATTTACGGTTGCATAATCAATGGTGTACTGGAATTCATTGCTATAATCCTTCTTTGTAATACCAATGCTGTCCATACTCACAAACATATCCGAAGACATAAAATGTTTTGACACATCCTCGTCAATGGCTACTATCGAAGGAACCTTCTGACCGCCCTTCTGATATGCAGCTTCGATTTCTTTCTTGTATTCGTCGCTTGTTCCGCCAAGTCCCAGATTTTCATATTTTACTTTGTCTGCATACTGTGGGTATTTGTCCTTAAAATACTGCAACCGGTCTCCCAGCTCTGTGTTCCATGAATATACATAAATGATACTATTATCTACTGGCTCCGGTGTTCCCTGATAAGCCTTGGCATTGGAAGCTGCCGGCAATGCATTTGGAGCATCGCTACCCTTTTCTACCAGACAGATCTGGATTGCTTCTAATCGTTTTCCAAGTCCTGCTGTACCTGCAGTCTCTCCGTTCTTTGCCCAGCCCATCCAGCCGTATGACTGCGCATGTACACGATAATATACATCATAATAAGAAGAAATCGTGCCGGTCAACTCAATTCGAATGGCTTCCAGACGTTTTGCCTTTCCACTCGTTCCAGACATCTGACCATCCTTTTTCCATTCTTTCTCCCAGCCAAATGACTGCACGTGTGTCTTATAACGGATACCTCCGGTATAGCCAAGCTTCGATGCATTTAACTTGATATAGATGGCTTCCAGACGCTTCGCCTCTCCGCTTGTTCCGGCAATACTGCCATCGCTTACCCAGTTCTGGTTTCCATAACTCTGCACATGCGTTTTGTATGTTACCACACCATTTGCATCGGATGTATTTGTCTTTGCTGTTCCGACAAATCCACAGCTTTCAGAGCCCTTTAATGACTCTCCGCTTGCATTGTACATGTAGACTGGAGATTCCCATTTCTGAACTATAATAATCTGGATTGCCTCCAGACGCTTCGCCTGTCCTGCTGTACCTGCTGGCTCTCCATTTTTTACCCAGCCCATCCAGCCATAGGTCTGTGCATGTACACGATAATATACATCATATAAATCTGCATTATTACCAGTCAGACGAATCTGAATTGCCTCCAGACGTTTTGACTGTCCACTTGTGCCGGATAACTGTCCATCATGCTTCCAGCCCTGCCAGCCAATGCTCTGCACGTGCGTACGGTATTCAATTCCAATACCATAACCACCGTCTACATGAATCTGAATGGCTTCCAGACGTTTTGCCTTTCCAAACGTACCGGAAGATTGTCCGTCCTTCTTCCAGCTTTTCTCCCATCCAAATGACTGCACATGTGTCTTGTACATAACACTTGGAACAGTTACTTCGATTTCCCCGTCTTCTGTCCATGCAGTTTCTTTCCTCGCTGCTTCGGAGGTGATTCCATTTGTCAGAACCAATCCAAGCACCATGACGAATGACAACAAAAATGCAGTCAGCCGTTTCCAACATTTCATTGCTCTCATATAAAGCCCCCTTTGTTATTTTTTATTGACAAAGCAAAAAAGTCTGCAATTACGCAGACTTTTCCGATATGTGCAAGGAGTTTATATAATCATTGTCACAAACACGTATTACATTCTCCCCTTTTCTCCGTCTACCTTGCCAATACAGTTCCAATTATAAGAAAAAAATATGCATTTTCAATATGTGACAAAAAATGTGACGGTTTTTGTAATTTTTAGCGATAGCATTTTATATAGTTGTGTTTTAAAATATACATAGCATTAAAGTATAGTGAGGAAAATTATGGATACAATACAGGCTTTGATCAAGCACTACATCGAATCAAACGGATATACGGTATATTCTATCTCTCAGCAAAGCGGCATCAATCGTACAACACTTCAGAAGATCTTATCCGGGCAAAGAAAAATCACAAAAGAAATCTACGAAAAGCTTCTTCCGTTTTTCGCACTTTCGCCGATTGACAAGGAAGAATTAGAACAGGCTTTTTTGATCAATCAGATTGGAACCGAGCGTTTCCAGACACATATGGAAATCAAGCGTATTTTGGAAATGTCCACATCGACGCTCTACCAGACAGACGATTCCTCTTATGATTTGGTTGTATCAAATGTCGATACCTGGTCGAACTGTATGTTGATTCAAGGCACCTATCAGATTGTAAACGCAATCTATTCTGTCGCCCTGAAAAATGTGACAACCGAAGATCATCCATTTATATATACATTTGCTGATATGAGTCACCCATACGCGTCTATCTTCTTCAAACCACTGTATCATCCAACCTTTCAGCCGTTGCATGTGAAGCACTTAATCGAATATCAGAAAACGCAGATGGACGGCGAAAACTATGATAATATACACAACATTCAGATTTTGAAGAATCTGCTGCCATCATTTGCCGCATTTCCTGGCACATTTGAAGTGCACTATTATTACTCTGCGCGAAATCGTTTTAAACAACAGGCAACCGCGTTCCCATATTATGTCATCACGAATACACACGTCATCCTGCTGTCCCCAACCTATGAGACAGCCTTGATATTGAGCGACAAAGCAATTCACGAGTATTATCTGCACAACTACGAGCAGCTTCTTGCCCGGTCAAATATCCTGACCTCTGGTGCGCAGACACCACTTGACCTGTTAAATGTATTAAATGGGGTAGATCCGGCATTAAATTATCCGATCTGCCTGAATATCCAGCCAACGATCGAGAAATATCTCACTCCGGAAATGATTGACAAATATATGCTGGAATCCCCTTACAAGGAAGCCATCCGTACCAAATTATTAGAGCGGATCGGTCAGCTTACGAAGGAAAGCCATACAATTCTCTTTACGCTGGAGGGATTAAAATTATTTACCGATGAAGGAAAAAATATAAATTTCCCAGATACGCTCGCCTCCCGCTTTGACATCGAAGACCGCATTTATATACTCCGTAAATTTATGGAGGCAAACCAAAATGATGCAGACTATCATTTTCTGCTATTAGATCCTTCCAAAATACATACGTCTCTGAATATTTCCATCTCGTTTACACCACCATCCATGACGTTCCTGATGCTGGTACGAAACGATGGAAATTCCATGATTCTTCCACTGGAAGAGCACACACTTTGCAGCAGTATCATGGACTTCATCCAGACGCTGCCAGAATACGGATATGTATGCAGTGTGGAAGAGACGAACCGCTATCTTCAGGAAGAAATCGAGCAATTAAAAAAGCAGCTATAAGCGGCTGCAAGTCAGATATCAAAAAAGAGGGTAAGCTGCCCTCTTTTTTCATCTACCACAAATCTTCCCGATTTCGAATGGAATCTGCCTCCGTGATCTGCCGGATTACCTTACACGGATTTCCAACCGCCAGGGAATGTGGCGGAATATCCTTTGTCACCACACTGCCTGCACCGATCACACAGCCTTCGCCGATCGTCACACCACCGGTCACAACGACATTGCTTGCAAGCCAGCAGTTATCTCCGATCGTAATTGGCTTTGCGTACTCATCATCGTATGCCGTGCCATCCTGCCTGAACTTGATGTTACGCTCCTGATAGCGAAACGGATGCATCGGTGTCACAAGCGATACATTCGGTCCGATGAAGACGTTATTGCCGATATGCACCGGACAGGTATCTAACACCGTGAAATTAAAGTTTGCAAACGTATTTTCACCGATTGTCGTAAATTTCCCATAGTCAAAATAGATCGGTCCCTGCAGATACACGCCCTTCGCGCAATCAGGGATCAGGTCACGCATTATCTGCTCCCGCGCTTTCTCCTCGGTGTCTGCAGTCTGGTTATAGGTCTGACACAGCTTATGTGCCTTTGTACGGATGGCAAGTAACGTCTCGTCCGATGAATCGTAGATCTTGCCTGCCAGCATCTTTTCCTGTTCTGTCATGTCTTGCACCTCTTTCTTAGTTCATAGTACATTCCTTATCTTTTCTTAAACGATGTTTTACGAATCCAACCAGATACATATTTCCTATTGCCAAAGCAAACGTACCAAGCCAAAAGCCAAGCACCTTTGTCAACATATCAACATCAGGGAAGAATCTCTCAATTACTCTCAACACTGCTATATGCCATACATATAATGGCATACTAAGCCTGCCCAGGCATGAGAAAAATCGACAGGACATATCCGGCACCATGCTCTGACCGGAAAATATAATCGTCACACTTACCACAAAGCACAACAGATTTCCACGCAGAAACTTAAAATGCGGGTAACAGGTCACAATTGGAAACACATATGTGATTACTTCCAGCACTGACAGCCACACCCTGCATGTTCGATTTAATGAAATCCCTCTTAACCAATCCGCCAACAACGCTATAGTCGCGCCCAGACACAGACCCGCAAATGTTCGTACCAATCGATTTGGAAACTCATGTGCACCATAATCATATGTATGAAGATAATAAAAAAGTGCTACATAAAAACAAATCATGCCAGATAACCGGCGATTCCGCATCATCAACAACAGGCAGAAAAACGGGAATACCAGACACATCGCTGATAAAAACCACATTGTAAACAACAACGATCCCTCCGGTGCAGCCTCAGACAGATATAGCATCTCAAACGGCATATTTTCAAATGACCGTATGAAGTTTCCAAATGCACCTTCTCCTATATAATGCCAATTCATAGCAATAATGTAATCAATATCGCTCCCGTAGTATACGGGAGAAACTGTACAAACTTCTTTCCCGTATACTCAACCGCTATTTTCACAGCTTCAAAGTGTTCCTGTGGTTCCTGTTTCTCGAAATGTCTCATTGTAAAATATCCGGTTATTATATAAAAGAACTCTACAAAAAACCAGCTTAGTTGAAATGGTCGGTCCTGATAGCCAAAATGTGCATTCATGATCAGCACAGCCCCCAGAAAACGCATAAGCTCTATTTTCCCGATTCTCATATTTATCTCCCATCAAAAAAACATTTTAATTTATTATGTATATTAGTATAGAATCCGTCAAAAAACAACCGCCTTTCCGTGCGTTTTTTATTATTCATTTTACATTTTGGCAGTTATACTGTATAGTAGATTTTAGATTTTTCATTTTCTGCATAGTTCGTGCGGAATAATTTTCAAAATATTCAGAGAGAGAGAAATTATATGAGCAAACGTGAATCTTTTACTAACCGTCTCGGTTTCATCCTCGCCTGCATCGGCTCTGCCGTCGGCATGGGCAATATCTGGATGTTCCCGACACGTGTATCCCTCTATGGTGGCGGATCGTATCTGATCCCATACTTTATCTTTGTCGTTTTGATTGCATCGACCGGTGTCATCGGGGAAATGAGCTTCGGACGAGGCACACGATCCGGTCCGATCGATGCCTTTGGTGCCGCCTGTGAATCCCGCGACAGACGTAAGGTCGGCGAAACACTTGGTTTTATCCCGGTGCTTGGTTCTCTTGCGATGGCGATTGGGTATACCGTTGTCATGGGATGGATTCTGAAATACATGATCGGAACATTTACCGGAAGCACACTTGCCCCGAATAGTATCGATTCCTTCGCCGCATCGTTTGGTGGAATGGCTTCTGCCTTCGGCAACAATCTGTGGCAGATCATCGCACTTGTAGTTGCTGTTATAATCCTGATGTTCGGTGTCGGAAATGGTATCGAGAAGGCAAATAAGATCATGATGCCGGTGTTCTTCCTGTTGTTTTTGATCCTTGCAATCTACACCGCATGCCAGCCGGGCGCCATCGACGGCTATAAGTATATCTTCCGCGTCGAGCCTTCTGCTCTGGCAAAGCCGGAGACATGGATCTTCGCTTTGGGGCAGGCATTTTTCTCCCTGTCTGTTGCCGGAAACGGAACGTTAATCTATGGTTCGTATCTGCCGGACAACGAGGATATTCCTGCTTCCGCTGGTCGTGTTGCCTTATTCGATACCATCGCCGCGATGCTTGCAGCACTTGTTATTATCCCGGCGATGGCGACAACCGGTGCACAGCTTGACCAGGGAGGTCCCGGACTGATGTTTATCTTCCTTCCTAGCTTATTTAAGTCTATGCCAGGCGGACACATCGTGGCGATCATCTTCTTCGTGGCAGTCTTCTTCGCAGGACTTTCGTCTCTGCTTAACTTATACGAAGCACCAATCGCAACGGTACAGGAGAAGCTTCATTTAAACCGCAAACTTTCCTGTCTAGTCATCGGTGTGATCGGTGTGATCGTGTCCATCTGTATTCAGGGAATCGTATCCGACTGGATGGATGTTCTGTCCATCTACATCTGCCCGCTTGGTGCAGGTCTCGCCGGTATCATGTTCTTCTGGGTATACGGTAAGAACTATGTCGAAGAGCAGGTCAACCTTGGCCGCGACAAAAAATTTACAGACAAGTATGTACCTGTCTGTAAATATCTGTACTGCCCGATCTGTATCCTTGTGCTGATCCTTGGTATCGCACTGGGTGGGATTGGGTAATGATTCGTAGATTCACTATTCTGCTTCCATCGCAAGCTCAGTCTGTCGTGTGAGTTCTGCATCACTGATAATTGTAATTCGTCCCTCGTCGTACTGCTCCTGTACCCAGTCGTACACACGGCGCACGAGGGGCGATTTTTTATCGACTGGCGACATGCCCTTCTTCTTGCGGTACTGGTTGATCCAGTAGCCGACACCGGCGATGCCGGATGTGGAGTTTACTGATACCTTTGGTGGGCGGTCGAGCAGCGTGTCGGTGTCGAAGATATTGTAAATCTCATGATTTTTGAGCATACCATCGGCATGGATACCCGCTCTTGTCAGGTTGAAGTTCTCGCCGACAAACGGTGTCATCGGTGGAATCTCATAACCGGTTTCTTTGCTGATATAGTCCGCAATCTCTGTGATCACTTTCGTATTCATCCCATTTAAGTGTCCGCGCAGGGATGCATATTCAAATACCATCGCTTCGAGCGGTACATTTCCGGTACGTTCCCCGATGCCGAGCAACGAACAGTTGACAGCACTTGCACCATACATCCAGGCAGTCGTCGCATTTACAACACCTTTGTAAAAATCGTTATGACCATGCCACTCCAGCATCTCGGATGGCACACCGGAATAATGCTGCAATCCATAGATGATACCGGACACGCTTCGTGGTAAAGATGCGCCCGGATACGGCACGCCAAATCCCATCGTGTCACAGGCGCGGATCTTGATCGGCACGCCGCTTTGCTCGGACATTTCCATCAGACGGTTTGCAAACGGAACGACAAATCCATAGAAATCCGCACGTGTAATATCCTCAAAATGGCATCTTGGGCGAAGTCCTGCTTCGATACAGTCTGACACGATCCCAAGGTACTTGTCTAATGCCTGCTTTCTTGTCAGCCCCATCTTGTGAAAGATATGGTAATCCGAACAGCTCACAAGCACGCCCGTCTCCTTGACTCCAATGGATTTCACCATCTCGAAATCTTTCTTGTTCGCACGAATCCATGTCGTGATCTCCGGGAACTCATAGCCTAACTCCATACATTTCTCAAGTGCCTTGCGGTCCTTCTCCGAATACACAAAGAACTCGGTCTGACGAATCATGCCGTTCGGACCACCAAGCTCATGCAAGAGCTTATAGATATGCACCATCTGCTCCATTGTGTACGGAGCACGCGACTGCTGTCCGTCACGAAATGTCGTATCCGTGATGAAGATATCTTCCGGCATCTTTTCAGGCACCCGGCGATAATTAAATGCAATCTTCGGCGTCTCCGTATACGGGAACATCTCGCGGAAAAGCTCCGGCGATTCCACGTCCTGTAACTGATAGCTGTATGGGTCTAATTCCAATTTGTTCGTCTTGTTGCTTAGTCTGATTTCCTGCATATGCCGTCCTCCATCCTTCGGATGTTTCATCCAATTTTGTTGCACTCATTATAAACACATGCTATATTATATGTAAAATAGATAATTTTGATAGTAATAATCGAATTTGCGAATAATAGGAGATTTTTATGGATATCGAAGCATTAAATACGTTCCTGACACTTGCCAATACGAAGAACTATACGCGCACTGCCGCACAGCTTTTTGTCGCGCAGTCCACCGTGACAAACCGTATTCACGAACTGGAAAAAGAGTTGAATATCGCACTCTTCACGCGCAACAACCGCAGCGTCGAGCTGACAGTGGAAGGGGAACAGTTCAAGGACTATGCCGAAAAGGTCATCACACTGACGAATGCGTCACTCTCCGAAATCAGTTCCTTACACAAATACGCAAACCACCTGCGCATCGGTTGCTCTGATTCGATCTACGAAGGACATCTGGCGCCGATCATCTTAGAGCATCAAAGACAGTTTCCAAACGACGCCCTGAAGATCACGATTGGTCTTTCCAACCTGCTGATGGAGCAATTGCAGAACGATATCTTCGATGTGATCTTCACCTATCTTCCTATGAAAAAATCATCCTATCACTGCGAGGTCTACAAGCAGGATAAGATGATTTTAGTGACTGATTATTATAATACGATGTATGCACGCGGTATCACGAAGCAGGCGTTGATTGCCGAGAATTATCTGATGTGCAATTTCGCCCTGCAGGATGTCGGACAGTTCATCCGAAACTTATTTCCGCGCTACCATCAGTTTTCACTGGAAATCGATGACTGTTCCAAGATCATTCCTTTTTTGCTCGGCTCGGAAAGCTATACGTTCCTGCCCGCGGATACAGCTCGTCCATTCTTAGAAGCGGGCAAGCTCCGCGTCATTCCATTACTGGACTTGGAAACACCGGTCATCAACAGTTACATGATCTGCAAGAACAGTAAGCGGGAATTGTGCCAGTCGATTTTTATGTAATTTCATGTCACCACGCGGCAGCGTGCCTCATTTATTGGAGAGTTTTCCCCTTTCCGCTACTTTCTCCCCAACCTGCTTGCTTCTCAAAAGCTTCCGGTTGGGGAGTTTTGCGCCATTTCACATTTTCTCCCCAACCCGCATTGATTGATTGCAAGCTTTTATGGTAGAATAGATAAACTACAAACTAAATTAGACAGGTATGGTACATTTATGAAAAAAGAACAAACTAGAACATCGTTCAAAAGCCGCTGGGGATTTATTCTTGCATCGGTCGGTTCCGCAGTCGGCATGGCAAATGTCTGGGGATTTCCAAATAAAATGGGAAGCAATGGCGGTGGCGCCTTCCTTCTTATCTATTTATTGTTTATATTTTTGTTTAGCTACGTCGGACTTCCGGCGGAGTTTGCGATTGGACGCTGGTCACACACAGGAACACTCGGGTCCTATGAAAATGCATGGCGTTCGCGAAACGAAAAACTCGCCCCTGCCGGGCGCGCACTTGGCTGGCTGCCACTTGCAGGTTCCCTGTGCATCGCAATCGGCTATTCGATCATCGTTGCTTATGTATTAAAAGCATTTGTTGACTCTGCTTCCGGACTATTGATGCAGGTCAACACTTCCGAATGGTTCGAATCGTTCTCCATGACGGATTTCTCGGTTGTACCATTCCATATAATTGTTATCATTGGTACTTTGCTTACATTGTTGCTTGGTGCCAGCAGCATCGAGAAGAGCAACAAAGTAATGATGCCGCTTTTCTTCCTGATCTTCGTCGTACTTGCTGTGCGCGTGGCTCTGCTGCCCGGTTCTGCAAGCGGATATGAATTTATGTTTATTCCAAGATGGGAAGCCTTGAAAGATCCAACCGTCTGGATCACTGCCATGGGGCAGGCGTTCTTCTCCCTGTCCGTAACCGGAAGTGGTATGATTGCGTATGGATCCTACTTAGACCGGAAAGAAGACGTCATCGCAGTATCGAGACATACCGCGATTTTCGATACGATTGCAGCTTTGGTTGCCGCGCTTGTGATCATCCCGGCATGCTTCTCTTATGATGTCAGTGTGGACGCAGGGCCAAGCCTGCTCTTTATCACATTGCCATCGATCCTGCAGGATATTCCGCTTGGACAGGTCTTTGCGATCATCCTGTATGCGGCAATGATCTTCGCCGGTGTAAGTTCCCTGCAGAACATGTTTGAAGCGGTTGCCGAATCCCTTCTGCATCGCTTCCCGAAGCTGCGCCGTACTGTTGCACTCGGCATTATCTGTGTGATCTGCCTTGGTGCCGGAATCGGTATGGAAGCCATCACCCGCTGGGGAATCTGGATGGACCTCGTCTCTATCTACATCATCCCGATCGGCGCAACACTTGGTGCAATTTCCTGGTTCTGGATTATGAAGAAAAGTGATTTATTTGCAGCGATCAATGAAGGTGGCAGGAAGCCACGCGGAAAGCTGTGGTATTTCCTTGGGCGATACCTGTATGTGCCAATCGCAATCATTCTATGTGTGATTGCACTCGCAATGAAAGTGGCATTCTAAATGAACCGAGCAGGCTGACACCTACTCGATATACAAACATTGTCATCCCGCCTATCAGCTTGATGAACATTGATCCTCTTATAGAAGTCTGTGCAAGCACAATTTCTGCATAAACCCTTATTGCATAAAAAACGGATGATTGAACAATGTCAACCATCCGTTTTCTGTTTCCACCAGCTTACGCCATGCCATTTGCGGTTTTATATTTGTAGATCATTTCCGCATGGTTCTGCTCTTCGATCTGGATATCGGCCAACAGTTTCCGAAGTGCGGTATTCGCAAATGCAAACACATCGGTATTATATTCGCCGGACACCAGCTTCTCTGTTCCGATACAATCCGTTGCCAGAAATGCATCATGCTTTTTATCCTCAGAATTATCCAATGTACCATACGTTACCTTCGGCTCGTAGTCTTTTCCCTGCGTATCGTTGCAATCGCATGCCGGAACAGAACCATCTAACACTTGCTGTAATGTATCGTAATGTTTCTGCTCTTCCTTCTGAATTGTCTCAAACAGACTTTTCAACTCCGGATCTTTCGCCTGCGCTGCGTATTTTCCATACTTTTCCACACAGCTCTGCTCCTGCGTCTGCAAATCCTGAATCAGGGTACGTTCTTTTTCTTTTAATTCCATTGCTTTGACTCCTTTGATTTCGTCTTATTTTTATCGCAATGGTATTATTGACAGATCTGTTTGGTTTTATGCCTTTGTCTGCATCAGACTACAAAACAAGCTGAAATCCATAGCAATTTTTTGCAAATCCATAATGTTCGTAAAAGCCATGTGCCTCCACGCGTGGCAATCCGGAATCCAATATCAATGCTTTACAATCTTTCTCTTTTGATTTTTCTTTTAAATAATCCAATAAAAATGTTCCATACCCTTTTCCACGATCTTCTTTGTTCGTGATCAGACTTGCCACATAACAGGTACACCCTGTCATCCAAAATGTTTCAAAATAACTACCATGACACAATCCATGATAATTTCCTGCGTCATCTAATGCAAAAAACACAAAACTATTTGCATCTGCAAGCACTTTCTCGTATACCTTTTTCGTTTCTTCATAGTCATATGTGTTAAATGTCCAAAGCTTCTCAAAATAGGAAAATGCAATATCATAATCTTCCATTGTTGCAGTTTTTATCTGCATAAGCAGTCACACTCCTCTTTTACTGATATTTTCCCTAACTTATATCATCTTCCAAGGATATGCAACAGACATTCTGCAGAATCTTCCAAATAAAAATATAAAGACGCTTTCGTTTTTATATTTAATCAAAAGCGCCTTTATTCGTTCTTTTGTAATTAGAAATTGCCGCCGTTCCAGCCCCAGTTTGCAACCGCCTGATATTTCACATAGACATGATCCGGTGCAATTCCAAGCACATCCTCAAATATCTTGCAGATCTCGCCAGTCAGCTTGGAGAACGCGGACGGATTCTCGCTTCCGTACACACTTACCTCCACCATCGCCATCGGCTGATCCTTTGATCCTCGGAAATACAACTTATACTCTGGCTCAAAGCCAACCATAAGCCAGCTCTCTGGCTTTCCCGGAATGGCTGTGATTGCCTGTCCCAGTCTTGACTTAATTTCCTGCTCCTGTGCATCCGTTAATGCTACACTAATTTTTGAATTGATAAATGGCATTTGTTTGTCCTCCTCTTATTCGTCCTCATCCGGTATACCCGTATGAAGAAATTCGTTCCACTTCTTATTGATTTCTTCCAGTTCCTTCTTCTCCATGATTCGGTTCCGATCATCCAGAATCGCCAGCATCTCATCCGCCACATCCTCCAATCTTGGATTCGAATACCGATACAGATATCCCATCATCCGCGTCGCCGTAAAGTCCGTATTCAGATTCTTCGTCACAATGTCTGCAAATTCCTCTGGGTATCCAAGGCGAAGCATAATGTTATAAAGTTGTATGCTTTGTGGAGATTTTGGTTTCATTGTGTGCTATAGTCCTTTCTTAACTTTGGATACCTGTTTGATTATTTTCTTTTGGATATATATAACCATACATAAATTTTATTGTATAAAGTATACCTTATCCTTGGTTTTTCCAGATGAATTTATAAGATTTAATTCTTCCGCTTTTTTTAATAATCTACTGGCTGTTTTTGTCTGAACATCTAATAATTCCGCTGCTCTGGCACTATTAATTTCATTGTATTTCACTAAATAGGCAAGAATTCGTCGCATTCTTTCTTGCTCCAATTCAGACATTGATTTGTTATTTAATTCAATCACCAATTCGGACATTGATTCGGACATTGATTCGGACATTGATTCGGACATTTCAAATCCGTCCCTAATACGAATAATCGTATTCAAATATGTCCTATCATCATCCATATCAAATTCTGGTACCGGTGAACCATTTTTCTTAAGTTCCCGTAATATTTTGGGAATACCTGTACCTTTTTTCTCAGATAAATCTATTTCCTTGAATAATTCTCCAATTCTTCGATTACGATATTTTCTGCCTCTAATTTTTCCCTCTTTAAAATAATCAAAATTAATCCATTTGGCAAGTCCTGGATAGTTTAAAATCTGAATACTATCCACATAAATACGGATTTCGACTGGTTCAGCCTCACGATATGACTTATGAAATACTGCATTTACCAAAGCTTCCTCTAATGCATTATATGGATAATTATAAAATCTTACGGCTTCTGCTTGCCCTTGTATCTTTTCAACTTTTTGTTCAATGACTGTATTCTTGATATAATCCAATGCATCCATAACCTGCTTCCAGATCGGTCCTGTAAACGTTTTTTCAATAAAATCATCGGAAGCTTCAGCATCTTTGGTATTGAATCTTATCAATTCGATGTAAGCTCCTGGAATCAGTTTTTCCGGATGTTCTGTAAACATCAAAACACCAATATTTCTAATATCTAATTCTGTGTCCGTTTCATCTGCTACTTCCTGTGCAATGAGCAAATCTTCTAAAGTGCAATTATTCAGTTCATTTATCAAACTGCTATTGCTCTTCCTGATAAAATCTTCAATATACCCTCTTCTAATATCATCAATCCTAGCTTTTCGGTTTATTCTATCATCAAAAGGGACGGAATTAAATTTATCATATAATTCTGATATCTCATCCTGCTTTGCATCCGTTGTGAGTGATGCTGGGCGTATCCAGTATTTCAAACTTTTATCAATTTTCCCGCCTTTAACACTATACACCGATTGTGGTGCCTGATATGGTCCACTATCACCTGCCGGACACCATAAGTATATAAGATATGTTTCAGAGTTCTTATAATTAACAATCTCCATTCTTGGAATGTATCTTGGCACAATCATATTGCAGTACTGAAATATCTCCTGCTGAATTGAATCTAATTCTTCCTTTTGCACACCTGCAAGCGGAAATACCGGCATTCCATTTTCCTCTTTTACCCCAATTACTATATATCCACCATTTGAATTATCATAATCGTTCGCAAAAGCACAAATAGAATGAATAATATCATTCGGATTCCAACCAGTTTTATATTCAACTCGATCGTGTTCCACAACGCGACCTTCTAATAGTGTTTCTATTTTCAATGGTATCATCAATGTTTCCTCCTTCCCTCAAGTTCTTATATCACTTCGTTTAATTATAACATATGGACACGGAAGAACCAACAAGCAACTAATTTAACAAAGCGGCGTCATACCGCCGCCCATTTTTAGATTACGATTAAACGTAACGCTCCTATCTGTTATTACATTTATTTCTTTCTTTTTTCTTCTTTAAAGATTCTTTTAATTTCTTTACCTGCTCTCTAGATAATTGTATCGTTTTCTCATGTTTCAGTTCCATATTACATATTTCTTCATAAGGATATAACTTATATTTCGTTGCTTTTGAAATATCTGAAGCATCTCCACATTGCATCATTCCATCCTTTTGTTTTTTATATATATAATATTTACTATCTCCTATCTCAAAATAAACCGTCGACCTTGAATTGATGAAATTAGGTATCATCAAATTAACAACAAGTATCTCTATTAGCCCTGCTATAGCAGCACAATATCCCCGTGCCAATGATGGGTATGTCAATTGTATTATTACCGAAACTATAGGCATAATTAACATTATATACATTAACATTAATTCTTGTACTTTTCTTTCATAATAATAGGATAATTCTTCGTTTTCTTGTTGCTTTTGTTTTTTCTCATAAACAATAATAGCTATACTTAATACTAACACTCCTATAATCACGACCGCGATAATAAATCTCTCCAGCATTGCAAAAAAATTTACAAAAGTGAACAACATTGCAAAAAGTGCCATCCTCTCCACTTCTAATTCCTTTTTTTCTTTTTTATCTAAAAGAATTGCTTCCAAACATGTACAATTTGCAGCAGATGCAATCTTGTATATTACAAATAACGAAACAACTAAACCTGCTATAATAATTCCATTGTTTCCTCCTATATCAATGATTTCGTTTAGAATTAATTGTATCGTTTCCATATGTATTTCCTCCAATTTTTTATCCTCATTTTTTTAACAAAACTTCAACATCATTAATAAAAAAAGATAGCATAGACCCCTGCGCCAATTTCTTTCTCTGTCCCACATCTTTTCTCATCTCATATATAATATCCTCCAATAGCAATAAAATTTCTGGATTTGCCTGTCCCATTGAAGCTTTCTTATATTTCAGCCATTTTTTCACCACCCTATTCGATCCCCATAAAGTTAAGCCTCTCGAAAATTCAGATACTAACTTTCCTATTTCTTGTTCGGACATATGTTTATCTTCCTGCTTTATATCCTCTATTATTTGATATACCATATCTATAAACTGCTCATATGGTTTTTCCCTCTTATCATATAAATATTTCTTAACATTATAACGATAATCTATAATTTTTGCTATTACAGAAGAAATAACAACACCGATTATTGATACAGCCCCCGTTATCATTGCAACAATAATTACTTTATCCGTGGTACTTACAAAATTTTTCAAAAAATTTATAATTTGTTCAATTCCCTGTCCAATTTGCAAAATTATTATCCGTATTAGCACAAATGCTAAAAATATACCTGCTAATAAGATACACAATCCTATAATTGCATTTATTCTTGGATGCCTTTCTGCAAAGGTTTCTTTGTTCTCAAAATTCTTTTTCTTCCCCATTCAGCTTTTCTCCTTCTTTTACTATACATTCATCAAGCATTTTCTTTAATGCCACAAGATTCATCAGCTCCTGCTTCATCGGCTCCGTATGTTTTCGCATCGTTGTATTTGCTATTGCAATATCTGGACTATCAGATAATATTTCCCGATATACATCATTTGAAAATTTATCCATTTCTTGTATTTGCTTGATTGTTATTTTCTCATTATTCAATTAAGATATATATAAATCACATTTTTTATTTTTTCTCTATATTACAGTATCTTTTGTTTTGAAATTGTTTGGATACAAAAATCATATTGCATATTTTAATTCCTCCTTCTTTTCACACATTATCCAACAAATTTTACTATTTCTCAACAATATTTGCCCGACAAACTTCAACATATTTCGACAATTGAATATAAAAAACTCCCCGCAACAACATCATTGTCGTTGCGAGGAGTCCTCATCTATACCTATATCAACTTTTCCTTCCACTCTGTTTCCTTAAAGCCAACAAGCACCTTATCTTCATCCACAACCAAAGGACGTTTCACTAACATGCCATTCGTCGCAAGGAGCTTAATCTGTTCTTCCTCACTCATTTCTGAAAGCTTGTCCTTTAACTTCATTTCCTTGTAGAGCATGCCGCTCGTATTGAAGAACTTCTTAAGCGGAAGTCCACTTCTTTTATACCACATCTTTAACTCTTCCGCCGATGGATTCGCCTCTACGATATGACGCTCGGTATACACGATCTTATTTTCATCCAACCACTTCTTTGCCTTCTGACAAGTAGAACATTTAGGGTAACATATAAATTCCATTGTGCATCTCCTTATATCTTAACTTTATTTCACAAACCGCAGCTTTCCTTTACTCTCCCAGATAATCTCGCTTACCTGATATGGTGTCTCACCATCCATATGTATCCACTGCGGTGTCTCCGTCACCAGACGCATCTTCTTACACCTGTGATTCGTAATGTCCTTAAACAACAAATGTTTTTTGAAATAAACAAGCACAACTGCCAGAAGAAGCTTCAACCTTGACATGCCTTTCACTAGGCAGACATCCAATCTTCCATCTGTCGGATCTGCGTTTGGGCAAAATGGGATTCCACCACCTTCATACATATGATTCATCCCAACGACGAAGAACAGCTCCGGAAGCTTCATCACCGGCGCATCGTCCAGGTATAATTTTGCGCGTACCGTTTTCTTTGCAAATATCTGCTTAACGCCGATCATCACATACACCAATTTACCAAGATGAATCTTATTTAACACCGTTTTCAGTCGGCTCCGGCTGACCTCTTCGCAGATATTTGCATCATAGCCAACCCCAGAACTAATTAAAAATCGTTTTGCGTCGCTTCCCGGATGGTTCGTTGTCACCTCTCCATAATCAAGCGCAATTTCTTCCGGCTGTTCAAGCAGATGCGTGATCGCCTGCTCTGCATTCTTTTCCAAATGCATATTTCTAGCGAAATCATTTCCGGATCCTGTCTGAATACACGATAACGTCGTATGATCAAATTCCTGAATCCCATTTAGGACTTCATTTAATGTTCCGTCGCCGCCAATCACTAAAATATTGATATCTTCCTCATTTTCCCGAACCACTTCCTTGCTTTGATCCATAACAGCCGTTTCGTTTAAAGCCATGTTCCTTCCTGCTGTAAGTTTCCCTGCAACCATCGTTGCTTCTCCCGGCTTCCGCAGTACATACACCTTATACGCCACGTTTTTTCGGTCTAATATGTCTTTTATCTCCCTCCATGCATCCATTCCTTTTCCAGAAGATGAGGTCGGATTTACGATTATATGGTACATTCTTGTTATCCTTTCCACACGCCGCTATCTCTCGATAGCAGGCGTATCTTCATACAGCTGATACTGCAGCTTCGTGCGTGCTCCACGGTAGTCGTTTTGCACAACCAATGTGTAACGGGCTCCCTGGAAGGCAACATAGTTCCTGCCGTCCCTCGCAAAGAACGATACCAGCACCCGCTCCTGCCAGATCTCCTCTGGCAGTTGCTTCTGCAAAACCCGCTCCACAAAACGGATTGCAATATCCTCAAAGCTGTACTGGCGCTCCCGCTTATTCTCCACATAGTAGAGATACAGCTTCTGGACATAACACTCGGACACAGCTTCCATCTGCTTGAAGTAGCTGCCGAGCATCATATAAACTGCATAATTAAATGCATTCTGGTTATTTGTTGCCTTATCGATTGTAGTTGTTGTATTCATCATACATACCTCCTTGAATAAAAACAATAGATTTTTTGATAAAAATAGGCAGACTTGTAGAACTGTCTATCTTCGTCCACAATCTGCCTTCTTCGTTCTATTTAGTTTCATTCAAGAAAATACTCTGATTTTCCGAAGCTGTTGTTAGTATAACGCATTCCGTTTAGATATACAAGACTTATTTCACCATTACAGTTAAACTCATAGTTCAATTACCTATACCTAATAGGTTTTATTTGCGCCAACCAACGTCATGATACCATTTATTACCAACAGCACACCCGTTGCAATAAATGCCCACGCAATCGTTCCACTCTGATTAAAGAGCAGACATGCTCCGGCAACAACCATCAGTCCCGGTTTAAAATACTCCTGAAACCGTTCTCCCACAGTCAGATTTACAGGCATCGTTTTCTTGATTGACGATATCTGTAACAGTCCCATCAGAATGATTCCTGCTGCCAGAATATAGAATGCAAGACTTGCAAATACCCAGCCAAATACCAAAATACAGATTCCGGCAACTGACTTCACAATTCCATAATTTACGAGTCCTGCCACAAAATCCATAATGGCTCCAACAATTACAAATACTGCCAGAAGCGTAATGGCTGCGGTAATAATTTTTCCTTTCATAACAATCAGCAAAATTCCAAGCAATATGGATCCCAAAGCTGACGCTACGTTTTCTTTCTGGTTCATATATTGTTCCTCCTTATCAATTATCTCCTATAATAACTCATCCAACAGATTACTTCATATCTGCCTCAAATGCAACGGACAATTATGAATCTCTGTATGATATAAGCCATTCAACCAGATCTTCATACCCGATTGCCCGGCTGTAATAAGCGCCCTGGAATACATCACACCCCAATGCTTTCAGCTTCTCTAACTGTTCTTTTGACTCCACCCATTCTGCAATCGTTGTAAAATGAATCGACTCCCCAAGCTTGGTGATCGAACCGATAATTTCCGCATTGGTTTCGTTTTCAAGCACATTCCGCGTCAAAGATCCATCCAGTTTCACGACTGCAAAAAATCCCGTCTGCAAGTAGAGCAGGGAGGTATGCCCCATCCCAAAATCATCAATCAAAAACCGGTGTCCGTGTGCTTTCAATTCTTCTATTTTATGTACCACATCCTCTGTCGAAGATATCGCGTCCTGCTCAGTGATTTCAAGACACAACTGGCTACAGGAAATTCCATGTGTCTTCACGCTGTTTTCCACCGCTTCCACCAATCCATCCCACTGCAGTGACGCATTGGTCAGATTGACAGAGATATCAAAGCTTTCGTCTACATAATCAGTCAGTCTGGCTCTCGCCGCTGCCGCTTCATCTAAGATTGTTGCATCAAGCGCATGCATAATTCCAAGTTCTTTTGCAAGCTGAATGATAAGTGGTGGGTAAATATTTCCAAACACGGGATGATTCCACCGAATCAAAGCCTCCGCACCAGAACAATGCCCATTCTTGTCCACCTGTGGCTGATACATCAGAAACAGACTGTGATTTTCAATTGCCTCCTTCAATTCGCCGGCCAGCAGCCGTGCCGTATTTCCACATACATCTTCCCGTTTTGTAAATGCGAACAGAACAGCACTTTCTTCCTGCTTTTTGTATTCTTCTACCAATTGGTTCACATTCTGTATCATCTGCTGCCGGCGCTGCATTTCAAACATCCGGATAAACGGACGATATACAAACACACCGATCACAATGCATATAAGCTGAAGCACTACTCCTTTCCACGAACCAGTTGCCTGATATCCACTCAGAAGAACCGGTGTTGTCCACTCCACCGATGCTACCACATGTGGAACAATGCCAAAATACATTGCCGCATATGTAATCAGGAAATTCAGGATCGGAACTACCAAAAATGGTACAATAAAAATGGGATTCAAAATGACCGGAACTCCAAACAACGCAATCTCACTGATATTGAACAAAACTGCCGGTGCCGCCATACCCGCAACATTCCGCAGACTCTTCGTCTTCGCAAACAGCAAAACCGCGATTACAAGACAGATCATCACGCCGGTTCCTCCCATGATTACGAACACATCCTGAAAAGACTTGCTGAATATACCAACAGATACATCTGAGAAATTCTGTTTGATCACAACATCCAATACATTGTTTCCATGCACCCCAAAAAACCAAAGTACATGTGTCTCCACAATGATTAAGATTCCAGACCAGAAATTATTATCAATCGAACCAAACAGACGATTTACTCCAAGCTCAAACAATTCCTGTACTCCATTTACCCCGCTCGTCACATATAGTACCTGATGAAACAGGTTAAACACGAATAATATCCCCAAAGTACAGCCAATTCCATTGATTGCATGCATATAACCACTGTCAGTATCTATTTCCTTGTTTCTCACTGACATAAAATTTATATCCTTTAATTTGAAATACAAAAATCCTGCACCAAGGGATACAAACAGTGCAGTGAATGTATTCATATTGCTAAATGCCTTTATCGAAAAACTCCCATATTGGATTCCGGCACATCCGGCAAAACTGGCAAGCGTGACAACCGCCAGTACAATCGCATCCCCCGTCTCCACAAATCCACTTTTCTTTCTGGATTTGATCAGCGCATAGCTGACACTCGTCGTCACTGCAAGCAAAACCGCAAAAATATCATTTACACCATGATATATAAATTGCAACATATCCATAACATGCCCTGACCAGATATGTGCAATAAAATCCTGATAGCCTGCTATCGGCAGACTCATGATCATCAATGCGCCATAGCCAACAACAAGCAGGGGAATAAGCATGATCATCCCCTGGCGGATCGCACCAAAGGCACAGCTTTTTTCTATCTTATTCGTTACTTTTAATACTCTGTTTTCCAATTGTTTCATTCGTATATTTCCTCAATTCATGATACCTTATTGTAACATGGATACAGCACAAGCTCAACCACATCCGAATTTACATATTTACCAATTCTTTCACATTCACCCCAGAAGGAAATACATTTTCTGTAATTACATTTATAACAATACTATGCTATAATAAAGTTTACGACAGATGTATTTACAGACACCTTAGAAAAACGAATGAAACTGATGAGCAACAGATTGCCACGGATATATGTTCCACGAAGGAGAAAAATTATGAATTACGACGAATCTGTTTTTAAGGAAAAGGCGAACCGGAGAGCCAGACGGATCTGGATCATCTTCGCCGCATTGCTTTCTGCAAACTATGGTGCCGATGTGGCGAACCATCTACGTGGCACTACCTATTATATTATCTTTTTAGCGCTCTGCTGGCTGCCAGTCATCACCGGAGAGATTCTGCTTCGTGTGAAAGGCTTCGATACCGACCAATACAAATTCAACCTCGTGATCGGCTATGGCATTTTCTATACATTTGTATTATGCACGACAGAATCACCGATTGCATTCACGTATATCCTGCCCGTGACCAGTCTTCTGGTCCTCTATAAGAGTATCCGATTCATGGTAAACTGCGGAATCGCAAACTCCCTCATTATCGTCGGAGGTGCTGCCTATCGTATCTCACAGGGATTCAACTCCGCCTCCGATATGAAGAATTATCAGCTCGAGCTCGCCTGTATCATACTCTGCTATATCTGCTATGTCATGTCCATCAAGCACCTGATTGAGTCTGACGGTGCCATGACAGACAGCATCAAGGCAGACCTTCATCGTGTTGTCACGACTGTGGAACAGGTAAAGCAGGCATGTAACACGATCACAAACGGCATTACCGTTGTCCGTGAGCTTGCATCCGAGAATACACATGGTGCCACGATTGTTGTAGACAGCCTGAACCGGCTCAGCGATCATAACTCTGACTTGCAGAGCAGTACAACCTCGTCGAACGAAATGACATCCGACATACACGCACAGGTCAACCATGTGGCAGAGATGATTGAGCAGATGGTCTCACTTACGAGCACTTCGGTGCAGCACGCGAAGGTAAGCTCCGAGGATCTGGCAGATCTTGTAACTACGACGAACACGATGGCTTCGCTCTCCGGGGAGATTGAGCAGACATTGCAGAATTTCAAGTCTGAATTCGCCATGGTGAAGAACGAAACCGGTGTCATTGAAAATATTACCTCACAGACGAATCTGCTGGCTTTGAACGCCTCAATTGAAGCTGCCCGCGTCGGTGACGATGGAAAAGGCTTCGCCGTGGTCGCAGAACAGATTCGGACTTTGAGCGAAGAGACAAAGACTTCCTCCAGTCAGATTCGGCAGGCCCTGGAGCATCTGGAAGAAACCTCCGAGCGGATGACCGCATCTATGGAAGAAACCCTGAAGCTGATCCAGCTCACATTGACGAAAGTCACTCAGACTGGTAAGAGCATGACAGAAATTGCATCCGATACAAACAAGATCGGCGAAAATATTCAGGTCATCGATCACGCCATGAAGGAAGTCGAAGCTTCCAACATCCACCTTGTTGACAATCTGAATCAGGTAACGGATATCGTCGGCGATATGACAACCTGCATCAGCGACTCCAACGAGATCAACAACCGCATGCTCAGCAAATACGATGAATCAGCCAACAACATCAACTCCATTGAGACCGTCATCGAATCCCTCATGTGCGAGCTTGGAATCGGTGGTTTCATGGGAACCGAAGATGTGCAGCCTGGCATGAAACTGAGTGTGACACTGAAGGATGGAAAGAACTATTACGGCGAGGTACTGACACGTGAGAATAATACGTTATCAATCTTCCTTGCAAATGCACCGAAGCTTACGGAAGTGACAGAATGTAAGCTGCAGGTAACCGTCGGCAACGTGCTTTACTGTTGGGATCCGGCTAAGATTGTGCATACCGAGCAAGAAGAGGATTCCCACTTTACAATCCAGATTGAGTCGCGTCCAAAGATCAACAACCGGCGAAAATACCCTCGTCTGGACATCTCCAATGCCTGCACGATCACACTTGCCGATGGAACGACAACCATGGAAGGCAAGCTGGATAACTTGAGTGCAAACGGCTTTGCGTTCCTGACACATGACCGGTATTTCGCAACACACAAAGACGTAGATATCCGCGTGAAGATTCATAACTTCGATCTGCCACAGCACGACGTATTGGAAGGACGTGTTATCCGCTGCTCTGATAATGAGGGGCTTTACATCGTCGGCTGCCAAATGCCGGGAGATGATTTCTTTATTCGGGATTATGTGAAGGGGAAGTTGTAGAGAAAAGATAAGCGGATCTACTTTTCAGTGTCTTAATTGAGTAAAAAGAAAAGACCCAACGTGGTCCGCATCGTTGAGAGGCGCGTTGGGTTCTGTTGGGTGTTATTATAAATGTAGTTGGGGAAAATATCAACTACTTTGTTTGTATAACGTTATATTCTTTTTGGCAAAGTGCAACAATTTGTATATAGACTATTTGCAGCCTCTGCATCGCTTAGCTGGTCTAACGGCTTAGAATACATTCCTGGCATCTTGCTTAGTGGGCTAAATATATCGCTGTATTTCATATTATTCTCAATCACTTTTTGCTCAATACCTTTTCTGTCAAAGGGTTGTTCAGTGTACTTACTCATTGAAGATACTATATCTTTTTCTAAGGAAGATAAATCCTTTTTCTGTTCTAGATATTTTAAAATGGCCTCTATTACCAATTCCCTATTCATAATTTTTTATTCAACTTCAAATTTAAAATAAATTATTATTTTTTTTAACAAGCTTAATATTCAAAATATTATATATGTATACTTATTCCTCTATCTTTACAATCATATTCAAAGAAAAACGGCATGCTTTTATATAAATTATAGACTTTTAATTCCTCACCTGATTGAACGTCAACTAAACCATATGCATTTTTTCTTTTTTTAGCATAATCAATTAATCTCTCAAATTTTCCTTTTCCAATTGTATCTGCAAGAATAAATTTCAAATTTTTAATATCAATTATCCATGCATCAAAATCTGGACATATATGTTCAATATTAGTTTCAATCCCCAAATATTCTTCATACATAACTATTATCTGTAAACATTCATCAACTTTGGAATTTCTCAAGTCTAATACTACATTATTTTTCTTATTTGAGCAATCATAAAATACAGCTGTACCACTCATAACCTTCTGCTTCACTTCTAAACTCTGGGCATATGCTTTTCTAATACATTCCTCACACTTTAATTTTACATTATCAATACTATCATCTAATTCGGGTTTAGGCAACAAATTAGATTTTGCTTCAAAGGATAAAATTTTATTTTGATAAAAAACAACAAAATCTTTTTCTGCATATTGGCGTCCTGTTCTCTTTAAATACACATTTGCATAAACATTATTTTGTCCAAAATATTCTTTTAACAATTCAAAAATCGTATTTTCATGCATCAAACTTTTTATTGTTTTCCCATAATCTATTTTTTTTGAAATATTAGCACTTCTCCATACTATGTCATACATTTTGTACATCCAATAATAATTTCTAGGAAAGAATAGAAATTTCGAAGTTATGAACATAAAACGTTTATCCTTAGACTCAGCAAGTATATCTATTAAATCAGTTTCTTTCTTTTCATTATCTTCTAAATCAAATGCATAATTTTTCATAAAAGTTTTAAAGTTAATTTTCTTTTTACAACATATTTTCTTTACAGTTCTTAGCGGATAAAGAATATATATTTTTTCAGAATTAATTATTCTTCTTATATCCTTATCAAATAATAAATTTAGTGAAAGTTTCTCTTTTCTTAAGTTACTTTCAAATTCCTGTAAATATAGCATTAAATCGAGTGATTCTTTAAAATTATTATCATCTAACACTTCCTCACATAAATTAATATTAGATTTAAAAAATTCCAAAAAATCTCCTATCTCTATAGAAGGATAATCAAAGCAGTATGATTTGAAATAATTCATATAAAATTGATTTTCATTATCAAGCATAAAATCTTTTTTGTTTTTATACGGAAAATAATAATATACATATTCTAGTTCTGCTATTATTCCAACCAGTTCGTCAATGACACTTTTATAATCATATATAGAGTCTTTTCCTTTTTCTGATATATTTTTGTAATAATACTCTGGCAATGATAATAGAATTTTCAATGAAACATGCTTATCTCTTTGATATTCGGAATAATTTTCTTCCTTACAATTGATATTATAATTGTGAAATATAATAGTCCTATTTATCAAAGTCAGCACATCTTCTGTAGTATATTTATAAAACATTTTTTTCAATTTTAATTCTATTTTATATAAAAGTTCATCATATTTTGTATTATGTATCGCATCTTCTATTTCTTCAATCAATTTTATTTCGTTCATATATTTTCTCCAACTATTTACTCAGAACCATTAGCTTAGCCAATGATCTTAATTTTATGCAGTCTCATCAAGTGGCAAATCTCATAAGACTTTATAGAGATAATTTCATTACAGCCTCTATGTTAAAGTCTTTTTATCGTAAACTACATTTGTCACTTTTTAATTTTATAATACATTAAAACCAGTTATCATTAATTTATTACGCAATTTGTCTTCAAAGCCCTCAATATCTTTTTTATTAATCATAATAACTAAGTTTCTTTTCGCACGAGAACATCCTACATAAAACAATCTATATGCACATAGTGGTCCATATACCGTCCCTTCCTTTAAGCATTCTTTTACGTTAGTAACATTCTTCTTTCCAAAATACTTATCCATTTTAACTTTAAGCAACTGAATGTAATATGGATTTGTTTCATTTTTTTTTGTAAATGCTTGAAGTTCCTCATCTATTATACTAGCAACGGATATATATGTATCAGCTTTTAATTGTGAACACTTCATACCAATTTTATTCTCAATCTGATTAAGCATCTGGCTATAAATATAATAAAAGGCATCGAATTCTGATAATGTAATATCAATATTGCTCCACATTTCAAAAAATTTTGACATATGCACTACTGGATTAGATCTACTATTATCTGCAACAAACACAACTGTATCATGGCTTTCGCCTTTTACCCCATGCTGAGTTGATATCTTAGGATCTGACATATAATCTGCTAACACTTTCACTTCTTGAACTTTTACATTTTTCACCAATTTATAATCATTTTCTTCAACAACAGCAGAATAAAATTCCTCTCTAATATACTTTTTTTCAGCACATAATGATAGAAAATCATCCACTGTTGTTGATAATTCATTATATAATGCTACAATGTCATCTAACTTATCTTTTACAAGATGCTTATCAATATGCTTTCTGATAATAAATTTTTCGCAATTAAAATATGTACCGGCTTTACGAATTATCCTAAACACTTCACCATAAAATTCTTTCGTAAAATAATCAACTATTATATTTACCGTAAACAAAAAGCTCAATAATGCATCATTTTCTCTAATTTCTTCCTTAGTCAAAACATCAACAGCATTATATTTCTTCCCAAAACTATACTTTTCCATTCCAGAATATGCATCATACAATTCTCCAACTCCTATATTATAAAATCTTGACTTATTCGACAAATACAATATTAATGAATCCTTATACTGCTCCATTAATTCAGATACATTTTTTTCTATATCAGTTACAATTCTAACTTCAGGCAAGAAATCCATATTTTCATCTTTATTTTTCTCATATGCTGTCTGCTTATAACATTCATCATTATAAATTTTATTTAAAATACTTACTATTTTAGGAGTCGTACGATAGTTCACCGAAAGATTTATCGATTTGTTGAAAATATTAAAATAAGTTTCAAATTCTCCATTATAATTACGATAAATCTGCTGCATCTTATCCCCTAACAAATACAATTTACTCTTCTTTCCTATCATAGAAGAATAAAATATTTGCAATACATCAGTTGCAGTATCTTGATATTCATCAATAAATACCACCTGATATTTATCAGAAATTTTTTTCTTTATTACTGGAAATCTTTCAACGGCCAATCTTGTAAAAGAAATTAAATCATCATGCCCTAAAGCTCCCCTATACAGAGAATTAAATGGTGCTTGATTATATGAAATCATAGTAATATTAGAACGCACAATTTCAGGTGTCAATCCACCATATTTTTCTATATATCTCATATTACTTTCCGCCCAATTGCCATTCTGTGAAATATTTTCTATACGTTCCACAATCTGATTTTTATATACTTCCCAATATAATTCCAAAATTGATTCATGTGAAAAAAAACTCCCGATAAAATCATTAATAAAACTATGTATCGTTCCAAAATACACCCTATTACTATCTACATCTTTTCCAAGCTCTTCTGCCGCACGATTTGTATAAGTAATGCATAAAACGTTATCATTTGGATTTTGCAAAAGGTATTTCCTAACATTCTTCCTTATCCAAGTTGTTTTTCCACTTCCTGCAGGTGCATTTACTAAAAAGAGATTCTCAACTATTGCATCAGCCATAACAACCCTCCATCTATATATTCTGGCATAATATTTTCTACATATCCATTCATAATAACAGAATACATAAAATCTGTCTTATTTCCTGAAGTTGATGCCAAAATGTCCCTAATAGAAACCATATCTTCATCAGAAATTTTTTTGTCATTCTTTTTGTTTGGAATTGAAAAATCTAATTTCGAATCATTTCTCTTCTGGACCCACTCGCTTTTTTTATATAAATCCGTAACACTCATCGAAAAATATTTATTAAGCATAGCTTCTTCTAGTGTCCTCGCATATCCATCATGATCGGTTTGAAAACATATATATATTAAATTATCCATTATATTTTCTTTTGTATTTTTCCATGCGTAAAGATTTTTTACCAAAGCATTATCAGTTGGATGATTTAAAGAATAAAAATGCTTTATGGTAGCATTAGTTATTGTAGAATCTTCTATATCTGCAACTGTTAATTTTTCTTTTTCGTAATCTATATCTGTAATTATTAATGATTTTATGCCTAATAGCCTAATTAACTTCTCGTAGTTTTTAGCATATGCCCCTCCAACCTGAATAAATGCAACATATTGTTGACTTAATTTTTTATATTTTTCTAATGTCATAGCCTTACGAATAAATAATCTCTCTGTATCTCCTTCATAAAAAATAGCTTTATCAGCAAAAACTATTTCTGAATATCCTATCTCAAAAAACCAATCAAAAAAATTTGCCAATTCCTTATCGGATAGATTTTCTGACTTTTTCAAATCCTTTAATAATGTAGAAAGGTCGTATAATTTGCTTTTAAAATTTCCTGCATGCCTTATAACTCTTAAATGAGAAAGCCCGACAGTACGAACCATTTCATTGGAATGAGTTGTAATTAACCCTTGTAATTTTGTATGATAATAATCCATCAGATACTTAATAAATACTTGTTGCATTTGAGGATGCATATGAGATTCAGGTTCTTCCAAAAAAAACATATTTACTTTTAACGGATCAACTCCTTTTTCATATTCTTTCAATTGCAGGTGAATATATATCATATTACTATATCCCAGTCCCTGCGATGATTCTCCAAGATAATAACCATCCACATTATAGGTAGCTGTTGTTATACGTTGCAATAATTCACTTATATCATCTTCTGTAACCTGCATATCCAACATTAGTTCTCCAGATTTGCCCCCATTAGTCTGTTCTAATGCATTTATTGTATCTTTAAGAGATTTTAACGAAGTATCCCGGACGGTCTTATCTATCTTCTTTTCCTGAATTGGCTTAAGTAATTCGTCAGGAAGTCTTTCAACTAATTCATTCCACCCATCATCTAGCTTTACCATCCTAATCATTTGCTTACTAAGCATATGTGAATGATCTAATTCATCATCATCTAAAGGCCTACTAGCTTTGATAAAACAAAAATGAAACAATTTTCTAAATTCCTTTATATCGTCAAATCTACATTTATTTTTAAATTCCTTATCGCAAAAATATCCGAAAGTCACCATTGATTTGACATAAATACTTACTATCAACTGTTTCAAATATCTCTCTTTAACCTCTATATTGTTCTCCAGATTTTTATCTGAAGAACTCAATACTTTAATTTTATCCTCTTCTATTTCATCAAATCGCCGTTTTAACTTATCATAATTGTCCGTTATTGCTCTGAGAAATTTTGAACGTGTTACTTCATAATCAAACAAAAAATAAAAATCATGCACTTCTTCATCAAGATCCATAATATAATCAGCAAACATTTTTATATCATCTATATCTGGATCATACGAAACATGAATCTTTACACATGTTGTATTCATTAAATGTGATGGAACTGTATCATCTTCCGGAATAATTAAATTGACAAGTTCTGCATCTATTGTATCAACGCTTTTACCACTTTTAAAGAAATCAGCAAATACAGGATATCCCCAATCAATCCATTCTTGCATATTTTTAGCTGGAATATCCGATACACTATAGTCATTTTTTTCATCAACAAAAACACTCCTAATCAAATTGATAAGCGAAGTTTTACCACTATTATTAGCCCCGGCAAGAATAGTTATTCCTTGATCAAACGCCAATTCCGCTGTATCAAACTGTCTATAATTTTCAATTATTATATTCTCAAGTTTCATCTGTCCACCTCTTTTTCGGTCATTTAACATTACAATTAAATCAAACCTCTACTCTTCAAATTCTATATTATCAAAAATTGTCTCTTCCACAACCTTCACACACTCGGCTGTATGTTTCTTTATATCTTCACCCCAGAACCGGATTACAGTCCAGCCCTCAAAGTCCAGTTTTTTATTTATCTCATCATCCCGCTCTTTGTTGCGGGATATCTTGCTAATCCAGTACTCACTATTGTTACTCTTTTCAAGTCTCTTTTTTAAAGTATCCCAATCTTTTCCATGAAAAAATTCTCCATCACAAAAAATAGCTATCTTATACTTTGTCAGCACGATATCTGGACTTCCCGGAAGTTTTTTATAATTCTTGCGATACCGATACCCTTTGTTCCATAAAGCCTTTCTTAATATAACTTCTATTTTGGTATCCTTCCCATGAATATTTTTCATATTTTTATGCCGCTGCTCTTTTGTTAAATCATCTGCCACAAAATCACCTCAACAATCAGTTTTCAATCAACTTTGCCAATTTTTCTATCTCTTTCATTTCCTGTCTGACATTTATGCTCATAAGAGTCTTTACATCAAGAAGAACACCCTGAATTTTCTGATATTCTTCCGTATTATCTTTCCAGTTACTTACTGCTTCACCCAATTTAAGCATATTGGTATTATTCGGATACTTGCTTTTTATTGAATCAAAAGGCATAAGAAAAGCATTATATACTTTCATATTTCCCCCATGCTTTTTCTTGAATTTATCCTCTTTTGCTATATATTCACCATATGTAATCTGTTTGTTTATTGATGTAGATTCTGGCAGATCCCAGGTTTTTCCTGTTACCCCATATTTATAATATTTTGCATCAAGCACATATATATCTGTTCCATACAACATAATCGTATCTGGTTCAAGTGAAGCATTATCATATTTACTTCCATTAACATACCACATTGTTTTTGGAAAATAATCTGCTTTATTTTCAATGCCAAATACCTTATCAATCATTTTCTCCCATATATATTCAAAACGATATGTTCCATATCTGTAGTTCTTATCAGAATCTTTATCTCCTTCAAAATCAATAATTGCAAGCATATGCCGGAATAGCATTCTGTTTTTATCATTAAAGGTATTGGCAATCTTATCTTTAAGAACAGAACGGAATAGCCTTTCCTGTTTAACAATTACTGGTTTCTTTGGCATCATTTCCGTATAGAGCCAGCCTATCCGTTCAAAGCTTTCATATACACAATACTCATGTATTAATGTAATCAGTTCATTCTCTTTTACACTATTCTTCTTTGTAACGAAATCAAGATAAAACACGTCCATATCCTGTACATATGGTTTCTGAGTTTTTATTGTCCTGTTCCAATTGATCTTTCCCGATTTGGCAACTTTATATAAAACTTCCTGCTCCTTATAATATCCTCGTACAAAAAAGTCCTTTATAAGATACATATATGACTGCAATGGAAATTCTACTTCATCAAAAGCATTACCTTGCTTAAGAATTTCTGACTCTTTTCGTTCTGTGTTAGCTGAAAGTGTTGTAAGCAAGAGTATTATATCCTTGCGAAGCTCATTGTCATCTTCAGATATATGATATCCAAGTGGAAAATTGATACTTACGTCACCATCATTACATCTTAACCCTACAAATGTATCTATTTCACGATTAGAATTCACTCTGCATTTACTCCGAATATCAACTTTCCTCAAAAAATCACCACCTAGTTTTCATTATTATCTGTATTCTTTTGTTGCATTTTTGAAAGCATTTTCTCATAAATGCTCATTCTCAATACCGCTGCCAGTTTATCTGATGTTGCAGTCTCATATGTAATAACCACATCTTCAAGAGACTTACAATTTTCATTAAATATAGCTGTCTTGTCCATTTTAAAAGCATCATCCCATAAATATTTAAGTACCTTTTCAGAAAATCTGCCCACCTCCAGCTCTTTCTTTCTGGCAAAATATGTCCCAAGCCGCTTATCCTCAGAGCTTGCCATATCAACATTGATATCAATAACCATATCATTGATTACTGTAGCAAATGCTCCCCAGCTTACTTTTGTACCCGCAATTATATCTTTTGAATGTTCAGACTTATCAAAATTATTCTCTATCTGTCTCATATTCCACCTACGCTGAAAAGCAGTGTCCAATGTAAATACATTCTGATCCGCTGTATTCATCGTTGCTAAAATAAACATATTTGATGGTATTCTTACCTGATGTTTTTCATCCCCGTAGACTTCCTTTGCAACCTCATAATTTGAAATTCCATATTCACTTTCGCCCACCTCTTCAAGAGGAAAATCCTCTTCATCTTTTCTGTCAAGCAACTGGAATACTTCTCCAAATATTGCAGGAGCATTACCTCTGTTTAATTCTTCTATGACAAGATAATAATAGTTACCAGGATCATTTTGTGCATTCTTAAGCAACTTAGTAAATGGTCCAGGAGTAAATACATATTTCAGCTTATCGTTACCATCTTTATCCTTTTCCACTCTCGGCAATATTTGTCCCACAAAATCTGAATATGTGTAATCCGGATGAAAAACCACTCTCTCCATGCGTTTTTCATCATCGCAATATTTTGTCTTTATTTCATGACTTTTTCCAGCACCTGGAACACCATAAAGAAGAATATTTTCTGCTCCTGTCTTACGCTTAACAGATTCCTTATTTTCTTCCAGTATATTATCACCACCAGAAATAGAGATTCCGTATGTATTTTTATTGAGACACCTATATATATTCAAGGCCTTCTGTAATTCTGTGGAGTATGATTCATTCAATCCTGCTGCTTTGATAATATCTGGTGCCTTGAATTCATTTTCGATTATATTTTTTCCATATTTTATTCCAAAAATATATATAGATGCTACCTGCATTTTATCTTCTGCATTACTATACATTTCTTTAAGAATATCACCTAATTGTTGTAGTGAGTATTCTTTATAACAAATTTCTACATTATCAATATATGTGTTCCACACCATATCATGATACGGACGATTATCATACAATCTAAAATATTCATCCATATACTCTGATGTAAACGCACCATCTTTATCCTTACAACTAATAAAAGTTGTATTAAAGTATTTATCTTGATCTATCCGGATACAACAAGGTCCAAAATATCCATCTTTTCCCTTTCCTACTGGATATTTTCTCATACTTAAACTAGCTGTAATGTCATCTAAGCTAACCCTTAATTCTATTGAAGCAATCCAATCATACCCATCTGGAGCAAGTCCTATACCATCCCCAAACACCAGCACAAGCCAAAATATTTTTTTATCTTTACTTTTTGCCTTTTCAAATGCAGCCTTTAATCTCCCTAAATAACCAGAATTGCTCTGGTTTATGTCACGAATAACACAATCATTTCCCGAACTATGAAATGTAGCATTATTACTTGAAAAGAAATACCACATTATATCGCCTTCTGGATTTCCCTTTTCTCTCACTTCATATAATCCTTTAATAGTTTCATCAGGCTGCACAAAATAAAATTTACTTAATACTGTTTCAACTTTAATTCCCAAATTAGCCACTCTATTACCTTCTTTCCATATGTTCTTTTATCACATGTGCTATCGCTCTTCCCAGAAGTGGAGGAACAGAATTTCCTATCTGCATATAAGTCTTCGTATATGCACCTCTGAAAAAATAATCATCAGGATACGACTGCACCCTTGCTGCCTCCCTTGGTGTGAGTCCTCTTGCCTGTGTTGGATGAATATACATATTACAATCAAACTTCATATGTGCTGTTATTGTTTTACAAACCTTGTCATTTTCAAGTTTAAAATATTTATCTTTAAAAATACCATTTCTTCTAGCATATGGCATAATGTCTGCAATTTTCGGATCATCTGAGCGGTCTCCCGGCTCCATGCGGCCATAAATTTCAATATCACGGTCATTGTTATATCTCGCTTTATGATTTGATACTACATTAACCGTTCTGTCCTGATTAATATATAAAATATAATCATTGGTTTCTGTAATATTATTTTTTTCTATTTTGTATCCGCTCTCTATTGACCCACTTTCTGTAGAATTTTTTACTCTTGAAGCCTCCAGTTCCCTAAGTGCAAATAGCGCGTCCCCAAGATTATGTTCTGGTATATTTTCACTTAGTGCAAATATTTCATTAAAAATTTGTTCGTTATCTATTCCCAGGCAATTTCCTATATATATAAGTCTTTCCCTGTTCTGTGGAACCCCAAAATTCTTGGCATTCAATATATGGCATTCTACCGAATATCCGATGGCACGAAAATCTTCTTTTACCTGTTCAGCTACAGATAACATTCCCTTAACATTTTCCATAACAAAAAATTTAGGGTGTACTTTTTTTACAACTTCAACATAACTCTTATACAGATGATTTCTAGGATCATCTATCAATCTCTGTCTGTTAGCCATACTAAATCCCTGACATGGTGGTCCACCAACAACAATATCAACGTTCCTGCCTGCCAACAGCTCATTAAGATTTTTTACCACATCTTTTATATCTCCTAGCACTATGTGATCCCTTGGTGTCTCTGGATGATTGTGTGCATATGTGTCCACACAACAATCCTGTATATCATTTGCCAGACTTGTCACAAATCCTTCCTGTGTAAAGCCTAATGACAAGCCACCTGCCCCACAAAACAGATCTATCATCTTTAACGAAGCATCACTTACATTTTTTCTGGCATTTTCAATATATGTATTGCAATATTTACTTACAGGACACTTATAGCATTCCTGTTCTTTTTCATTGCATATAATAGCCAGTCTTCTAAATGCTTCCATAAGTTCCGAATCATTATCCACATCCGTCTTATATAGATCTGCCCTGTCATTAAGGAACTTCTCTGTTACGGGCTTTGTAACTCTTTTCAAGCAGACATCTACATGATTACTTTCCTTATCGTCCAATCCAGCCTTTATAAAAGATATAAATTCACCTTTATCATTTTTGTATTCCATATCAGTCTTTCCACTCTCCAAGATTTATTAATGTTGTTTTTACCGATTGGGCAACAGCTTTTGATACATTGACTGTAACTGCATTTCCAAACTGTTTATATGCTTGACTGTCAGATACTGGGATTACAAATGAATCCTGAAATCCCTGCAATCTTGCACACTCACGCGGAGTAAGCCTTCTTACCCTTCCATTCTGGGTTACATAATTATCCTGGCAGGCTCTGTGCATTTTCGCCATAGTTGCACACAAAGGTCTTGCAATCTTCAGATCTATTTCTGATTTTGCCTTATATCCTCCAGTTCCATCTGATAATATTGTAGGCAATATTCTATCTGACAGGAAATATTTATCATCAACTTCCGGTTCCAATAAATCCTGCAATGTTTTATTAAGTTTTTTCTTTTCTGGAAATTCAAATCTTGCATTCTGATTATCAAAACATACAATATATGTCCTATTTCGTGTCTGAGGTACTCCATAATCAGCTGAATTTAATATGTCACAGAACACATTATATCCAAGCACATCATGTAATACCCTGTATATTTCTTTATATGTTTCTCCGTTATTATGGGTTTTTAAGGATCTTACATTTTCAAGAATAATTGCCTTCGGTTTCCTTCCTTTTTTAATTTTATCATCCACAATCTCTGCTATTCTGAAAAATAATGTTCCTCTCGTATCTTCAAACCCTTTTTGCTGCCCCATCATACTAAAAGGCTGGCACGGAAACCCACCTATCAGAATATCGCAGTCTGGTATTTCTTCTAATGGAATTTCATTTATATCTCCAAGAACGATATGTTCTCCAAAATTAGCCTTATATGTCTGCACAGCATATTTATCAAAATCATTTGCCCATATTATATCATAGCCTGTATCTACAAACCCTTTATCAAGTCCCCCAAGCCCACTGAAGAATGAAACTACTTTCATCTATTTTTCCTCCTCAAGCTTATTATTTTTTATGTAATCTCTGATCCACAATCCAATTTCCACAGAGGCAGTTTTCCCTTCATTACGCAATAACGTCATAAATTCATCTTTTACTGCTGGTTCAATTAAAATTTCTATTTTTGCAGTTTTTATTCTCCCTGCCGGTCTTCCACAATTGCTTTTCTTTTTATTTGTCATTGCATTTTCCTCCGTTTAATATGCATATTATATAATGTTTTTATCAGGGTGTAAATAGAAATTTAAGAAAAGTTGCTGTATACACATATTGTTTCTCTTGATATAATATAAAAAAATCCATAGAAGGGAGCAATGTCGAATGTACGGACAAATTATTAATGAATTAAACCGATTCTTGAATTTTATAAATATACCGGGAACACCTATAAATCCAGATGCTTTCCAAGGTGTATTTGTCAAAAAACTTTCCAATCAAAATATTATCAAGGAAAAACGAAGAATTAATTCCGGAGATATAGTTTCTACTGTAAATCAAACCCACATAGATGTAACCGGGCGTCAAGGTATGCTATTCTTCTTTGAAGAATTAAACAATACCACAACCTCTGTTCAAAATATTGATATTGATTTGTATAACAATAACTTAAAATACCTACATGAAATTGACCATGCCACATCCCAGACTGACACAAGTGGAGATACCTATTTTAGACGTCAGTCAACCACAGTTCCACCTCACCTCACGAACTGGGATTTAACACTTCATAGTTCTGCTTACAAAAAATATGGGCATACTGGCAACCAAGTGCAGATTAATATTCCCGATTCCGAAGAAGCCTTTACCAAGCTTCAGAAATATGCATTTCAAGACGATGCTCTTATTATGCTGAGGTATGATTATCTGCGTTATGTTGCTGTACTCATTCCTTTTGAACTATGTGGCAATCTGTATGCCATCACGAACACACATGGTAATCAGAATGTAAACTCTGTGGCATTAAATCCATCATATAATCCTGCATTAGCACATCAGATCCAGTACGAAGCCATTTCCAGAGATGTTAGTTATGACGATATTGACGCCACGACATTGCAACATACACTCAATAAAAATCCCGGTGCTGGCACTGATATTGAAAAAATCGTAAAAACCCGTGTATCACAAGGTTCTTTCCGAAGGCTGTTGCTTCTTGAACACCATCAATGTAATCTTTGTGATATTTCTACCACATCCGTATTACGGGCCAGCCATATTAAAGAATGGTCAGAATCTTCCAGAGAGGAACGTATCGATGCAAATAACGGTCTTCTCTTATGTGCAAATCATGATGCTTTATTTGACCGCCATCAGATATCGTTTGAGCCAGAAACCGGAGCCATTTGTATTTCAAATTCCATTGATGCCGACCAGAGAACTGCTCTTAACCTACCCGATTCATTTAATCTCGTAATGTCTGACAGAACGAGAACATATATGCAGGTTCACTACAAAAAGTTTATTGAAAAAGAAAATTTATAAGTCAAAAAGCGAGCCAAGAACCGCCGTAAATCCGGCATTTCTTGGCTCTTGTAATTTATTCAAACTCTTGAGCGGAGAGATTTACCTGGCTGTTTTGGTGTATACATTTGTGCATTTCATTCTTCATATTCATCTTATTTTGCATTTTTGTGTACCTCATCTAAAATTTTTAGAGCCAAAATGGAGCCACTATAATTTCTAATTCTAATCAGATATATTCAAATTATCTAAACTTAGTATTGCTAACTACATGTAATATCGCAATCAAATACTCTTAGCAATACTAAACGAACATCATATAATGTTCTCATAAGAGATCTATTATCGTCACACAGCAGCCGTAATTTTTCCCCTTCTTTAATTGTAATACATTCCATATATCTACGTGCCCGTAAAAATGATAAATCCTCTTCTGCAACACTATCCTCTGCCTCTGGATTTTCATTACCTTTTTCCGTTAATTTATTTAAAATTTCCTCATATTTTTCTTCTCTTATTTGTTTGCTCATTCTTCGTTCGTTAAATAATGCTATTTTGGTACTATAATGAGAAAGTCTTTTATATGTATCAGAACTTAATAATCTTTCTTTAATTTCATTCATATCGTTTGAAACTATTTTCACTTCACTTTTGGGGACATAATCTAATTCTGAGTGACTTAGTAGTTTTTCACTAAAAAATTTAATTATTTTAGGCTCTGTATTTTTCAACGGATTATCTAAGATACTTTGTAATGATGCCCAAAAGAAATTATCTGTAAATCCAATATATCTTTCTTGTGACTTCTCAGATTTAACTATTTTTTCCAATTCTTTTTTATTAAGAAAAAATGCACTATTCTTCTGCATCCAATTAACAATTTGTTCTGCCATCCATTCAGTTATTGCTATGTGTTTATTAAAAACTACTTGAGAATATGAAAAAAACTTATTAATCAAATACTGATCTGCTGCAGCAATACCCTTTGGATTTATGCACAAAATTTTTGTTCCATCATATTCTCCTATTTCCATACAACCTATAAGCTGATCCAATTCAAATGCACCAAAACTAGTTCCTGAAAACATTGCATCACGCATTAAATAATCAATACCATCGGCATCAAGCTCCGAATGTAATATTTGAACCAGTAAAGAATCTGTATCTTTCCGTTCTATATTTCCGGTAATCATATCTGCAATTATATCTGGTGCATCATCACCACATTCATCAATTACTATTTTTCGTATTTCTTCATTATAGCAAACAATATGTGCTCCTATTTTCTCATGATGACATCCCATAGATTGTTCCATATACTGACTATTCTCTTTTTCTCCGAAAATATCAATTTGTCTCAAAACTCTCTGATTTATTTGAGAGCAAAATGAATCATCTGGAAAGCTTTCTAAATTCTTCTTATAAGGGAATTCACATACATGTGATAAAGGATAATGTCCTATATCATGTAATAATCCCGCTAATCTAACAATTTTTCTTTCCTCTGTACTAAGTTTTAATTGCACAGCTATTTTATCAGCTATATACATAACTCCTAAAGAATGAATATATCGTGTATGCTCTGAACCTGGAAATACCCAATTAACAATACTTAATTGCTTAATACTCTGTAAACGTTTAAACAATAATGTATTCATTATTTTTTCTTCTGCTTTGGTATAATAAATAAATCCATGCACATTATCTAAAACTCGCCCAACAAACTCAATCTCTTCTGCAGACATTTACATCACCCACCCCTTTATATTGCAAGTTCTCTAAGTGTTTGCAAAGCAATTCTATTGTCTTTAATATTATTCAAATGAGGTTTTCTACTTTCCAATTCACTGAGTATAGTTTCTTCATCAACTGAAGATGGTAAAATACTATCTTTTATATACTGCAAAGAGCCTAAACATTCGACCCATTGACACATATTATATTCTAGACCATCTTTAAAAATAGCTGTTTTCAAGGCGCTTATTTCTTTTCTAGCATCCGCTGAAAAATCTATATTGACAGTCTTTGCACTTTGCAGACTCAAAATATCATTTTGTAAAGTTTGAGAATATGGACCATGTTTATACCACATAAATCTGTAATCACCAACTGATATTCCCATATTCTGCAATAAATAAACAGCTTTTTGCATTTCCAACCTATCTTCGAATACATTAGACTGAAAGTCTCTACCAAAAATGCTCTTAAACACAGGTTTCAATAAATAATTTGCCATTTAATCCACTCCTTTTATTTTGCATGTGTCAAGTATTATTAGTATATCACACTTTTTATAAAATGTTTCTACATAATTTTGATTTTTACTTAAAATTTGTATATTTGTTATTTCAACTCTCATAACTAAAAAACTCCCTAGCCATCATCTCCGCAGTAGCCCGGTTATACGCCTTCTTCAGATACCCTTGCACAATCATCCCAAACATTCCCTTAACCATATCATCCTCAATATCACAATATGCCTGCATCTCCCCAGACAAAGCCATTGCCACATACTCTATTGGCTTGTTATCCAACAACCTATGCAGCTTTGCCAGCGACTGCTCTGTTGTCCTCAGAGTAGTCTCCACTTCCTCGCACTTTATCCGCAACATATTTCCATCTGTAAACCACACCTCAACATATCCGTTATCTATGTTATAAGCACATTCCACAATATTATCCATTCTGTTATCCTTCATCTCATCAATCCGTCCTTTCCATTATCCTGTTCCATAAGACCTGTCATACTTCCTTATCTGCTGTTCTGTACGCTCCTGTTCTATTACTAATATTTTCATTTGCATTTCTCCATTTCTTTTTATGCTAATCATTTTAATTTATTAAGCAACTGCTTCTGGATACCATTCCAACCATCAATATAAACTACTCTTTTTTTCAAATTTTCCTTATATAAAGCAGCATTTATTTCCAGCTTTTCTAAAATTACAAGTCGATACAAATAACTCATTTTAATGGCATACAAAACCGATTCCCTACCATTCAATGCAGGCTTTCTTTGATTAATTTTTATGTGCATAATATTAACACGCGTATTTACCAAACAAGAAAGAATTTTTTCCAAGTCAAACTCTATCTCATTTCTAAAAAGAATTTTTCCATAGTAATTGATAATCGTCCTAAGACATGGTTTTAATTTACCTTCTCTATTGAAATTTCTTTGCAATTTTATATCTTCACTTTGAATTATCTCCATTAACGACTCAGACAGTTCTACAAGAAATGCACATTTTACATCATTGGTAATTCCAGCAGAACTTGTTGCATATAAATACATCTGATTAACAACTCCTAATTCATCCAATAAAATTCTCCATTTATCAAATAATTCAGATGACAAAACATCTTCATAGTTTAAGAGTCTATCACTGAATATTGAAATAAAGTTTGCAGACGAAAAGTAATGTAATCTTTGTATTTTAAAGTGTTCTACTAGGGCATTATATGAATTAGTGCTTTCTCTTCCATGTATTTCTATAGCCTCCAAATCAAGAAAAACTCCATCAAATATCTGCAATAATCTTTCTAATTCTTGAAGTAATGAATATAATCTTTTCGCTTCAATTTCTTCTTCACAATTAAACGTTATAATTCTCTTTCCAACCTCTTCTATACAAACTTTTATCATTGGCATTTTAGATATTGTAAATTCATATGGCGGCACACACCTTAAAATACCATTCTTTACACTATATATTGCCTTTAGACTATTACATTTTATTGAAATATCCATATTCTCTCCTAATTTCTATAATAACCTAGATTAAACTTTTCCCTTACAAAGTTTGCTCCCTGCTTTATATTGATCTTCCTCTCATCTTAAACTAAATAAAGTAAACTTAGCACACTATCAAAATGTAAAATTGCAGCTACATTTACTACACATATTTTTTCAATACCATTTTCCTCAAGATTTACACTTTCTATATGATTTAAAATACACTTTTGCAGTAATGCAGTTTTCATTTATAATAATTCACTTCATTCAAAATTCCATTAGCATTATTTATTGCCTATTTTCCCTACATTCATTTATTCTTTGTATTATCAACTATATCTTTGAAAGAAGAAATCATATTTACCATCTTACTCATCTTTTTTGCTTTTTTCTTGCTATTCTTCCAGAGTCTCCAGATACTATCCCAAAATGATATGTAAATTCTTCAGAAATTTTCTTGATTACCAACCCAATTAAAACCACTACCAAAGGGCCTATAATATACGGACCAACTATAATAAATGACTGATACATACCATTCATAAATGATTTATGCATCAGTTCTCCAATATTCACCATATTCTAATTACCTCCCTTATTATCAAAATTTATTACCTGTAAATACTTCTCTATCAATTTCGGCTGTATCAACGGATATGTCCAGTTCTTAGGCAACTCGTCCATAAAAACAACTTTCTCCATTTCGCTATGCAATTCTTTCGCAAATTCTGTTATCTCTGCAAAACAGAGTAATCCGAATGTTTCCTCTCCAGTATCATTTACTCTGTTCTTACCTGTTACTGAGTAAACACAGATTGGCTTTATCTCAAATTTGATAGCTCCAGTCTCTTCCTGCAACTCCCTTTTAGCTGTTTCAAAAATATTCTCTCCAGCTTCTCTATGCCCTCCCGGCACTTCATATGTATCTCTTTCTTTATGTTTGCAGAAAACCCACTTGCCATTACTCTGTGAAATAATTACTGCGAATTTCAATAGTTCATCATTAACCGTATCATAAAATTTTACTTCCAGATTATCCATTAGTATACCTCCAACTCATTACTCTCCCCGCAAATAGTGCCAAATTAGAGCCATTTGATAAAACAAATGCCGGAAGCCCGCATAAATACAGGCTTTCGGCATTTTAATCCGTTATTCAAACTCAATCGTTCCAGGCGGTTTACTCGTCAGATCATACATTACGCGGTTTACACCCTTTACTTCATTTATGATTCTTGTCATAACCTTCTGCAGTACCTCGAATGGAATCTCAGAGCAGTCGGCGGTCATGAAGTCGCTGGTGTTGACTGCACGGAGTGCAATCGCGTAGTCGTAGGTTCGCTCATCGCCCATAACGCCGACACTACGCATGTTGGTCAGTGCTGCGAAATACTGTCCCAGGTTCTTGGCAAGTCCTGCCTTGGCGATTTCCTCGCGGTAGATGTAATCGGCATCCTGCACGATGCGAACCTTGTCGGCAGTTACTTCACCGATGATACGGATACCAAGTCCTGGTCCTGGGAATGGCTGACGGTATACCAGATATTCCGGGATACCAAGCTCCAATCCGGCTTTTCTTACTTCATCCTTGAAGAGCAGGCGGAGCGGCTCGATGATTTCCTTGAAATCAACATGATCCGGAAGTCCACCTACATTGTGATGGCTCTTGATCACTGCGGACTTTCCAAGTCCGGACTCGATCACGTCCGGGTAGATTGTTCCCTGTACTAAGAAGTCAACCGCGCCGATCTTCTTTGCCTCTTCCTCGAATACGCGGATAAATTCTTCGCCGATAATCTTACGTTTTGCTTCTGGCTCGGTAACACCGGCTAATTTCTTATAATAACGCTCCTGTGCATTGACACGGATAAAGTTCAGCTCGTATGGGCCATCCGGGCCAAATACTGCCTCAACCTCATCGCCCTCGTTCTTACGAAGTAAGCCGTGGTCAACGAATACACAGGTAAGCTGCTTTCCTACTGCTTTTGAAAGAAGAACGGCTGCAACGGAGGAATCCACACCACCGGACAGAGCACATAATACCTTTCCGTCTCCAACCTTCTCACGGATCTCGCGAATCGTCGTCTCTACGAATGAATCCATCTTCCAGTCGCCGGAGCATCCACATACGTTATAAACGAAGTTTGACAGCATCTTCTGTCCTTCTTCAGTATGCATAACCTCTGGATGGAACTGTGTCGCATACAGCTTGCGCTCCGGGCACTCCATCGCTGCAACTGGGCAAACTGGTGTCTTTGCAACAACCTTAAACCCCTCTGGTGCCTTTGAAATATAATCTGTGTGACTCATCCAGCAGATTGTCTGTGGCTTTACGCCCTGGAAGATAGCACTGCTGTTATCTACATCCACTTCGGTTCTGCCATACTCACTGACTGGCGCAGTTTCCACGGTACCTCCAAGCATATATGCCATCAACTGCGAGCCATAACAGATTCCGAGAATCGGAATTCCCAAATCAAATATTTCCTTCTGATAGCGTGGTGACTCCTCGCCATACACACTATTTGGACCACCCGTGAAAATGATTCCCTTTGGATTCATTTCCTTGATCTTGTCGAGCGACAAGGTGTACGGATGTACCTCTGCATACACATTACATTCACGGACACGACGTGCAATCAACTGGTTATACTGGCCACCAAAATCAAGCACGATAATCATTTCCTTATTCATGTGCGTCTCCCTTCTTCTCTGATTTATTGTATTTCTTGCCACCATGCAATAACGTGATGACCTGCGCACGCATCAGCGTGCCTCATTATATCATGTGTTGTAACCACGATTGTATATAATTACTCATCCTCTTATTATATTTTATAAGAAAATAAGCAAGAGTCCTATCTTCTGATAAAACCCCTGCTTATTATACTAATTATTCAGCATCTCTGCAATAACTTCCTGCGCTTTTTGTAACTGCGTATCATCTGCGCGGTCAATATTGACTGCAGATGCCTTTCCATCCGGAAGTTCGACCTCATAATCCGGTGTAATACCCTTCTTGTGGATATCATTTCCGTTCGGTGTAAAATACTTTGCAATCGTAAGCTTTACTGCCGTTCCATCGGAAAGCGGAATGACTGACTGGACGATACCTTTACCAAATGTCGTTGTACCAACCAGCTTCGCCTTACCGGAATCCTGCATGGCACCAGAGAAAATCTCAGATGCGCTGGCGCTATTGCCATTTACCAGTACAACCAATGGAATATCGACACTATGTTTTCCACTGTCTTTGTACTCACCAAGCACATTTCCATCACGATCCTTCGTAGATACGATAACACCATCGTCCATGATATAATCGCACATATCAACAACGGCTGTCAGAAGTCCACCCGGATTATCACGCAGATCAATAATTGCTGCCTTGGCACCATTTGCCTGCACCTCATCGATAGCATCTTCAAATTCCTGTGCTGTATTGTCGTTGAACTGTGTAACTGCGATATAACCAACCTGATCATCCAGCATCTCGCTTTCTACCGTGTAATTCTCCACCGTACGACGCTCTACATCAAACTCCAGATAATCGGATTCGCCCTGACGGTAAATCTTCAGATGTGCCTTCGTTCCTTCTTCGCCACGGATCATATCTACTACCACAGAAAGCTCCTGATCGGTAATCTCCGTGTCATCTACCTGAACTAAAATATCGCCTGCCTTCAGTCCAGCCTGCTCAGCCGGGCTGTTCTTGATCGGACGTACGATTTCGACACGCATATCGGAATTCATCGTCACAACTGCACCGATACCTACATATTCACCCGAAGTATCTTCCTGCAGTTCTGCATACTCTTCCTTTGTATAATAGACAGAGTACGGATCATCCAGACCATCCATGATTCCATCATACAATGCCTCTTCCTGCTTATCCCGGTCAACATCGAAATAATAGTACTTGTCAATCAGGGAATTGATCTCATCGACCTTCTTTGCAACTGAACTGTCCTGCCACAGATCCGATGCAACTACTGGTTCTGACGTATCTGCCTGTGTTGCATCCGAATCCGTCTGTACATCAATGGATTCCCGTGTATTTTTCTTTGACTCTGTCTGATTTCCACAACCGATACATGCAACAGATAACGCGGTTGCCAACGCCAAAGCCCATAGTTTTTTCATGTTCTTTTTCACGTCTACTTTTACTCTCCTTTAACCTTGCGCTTTCATCTTATTGTAAATACGGCCATGGATCAACATAGCTGCCATTGATTCTTAATCCAAGATGACAATGTGGACCTGTCGAATTTCCGGTACTTCCAGCAAGCGCAATGACCTGTCCACGCGATACCGTCTGTCCCACGCTGACACACAAGCTTGAATTATGCATATATGTAGTTGACATAGACGAACTGTGTGCAACCGTTACATAATTACCCATCGAGCTTGAGTAAGACGCCGCAATTACCGTTCCAGCCTCGCATGCTACAATCGGTGTTCCTGTCGGACATCCAATATCCAATCCCTGATGATATCTCGAACCAATACCTCCAGGACTCTCTCTCGGTCCAAATCTGGAAGTAACCGTTCCTCCAGTTGATACTGGCCACTGCAGGCTTCCACCTGTATATGTGATATTTACATCTGTCGGTGCCGTTGTTGTGCTTCCTGCAGCTGCTGCCGCGGCCGCTGCGGCTGCCTGCTGCTGTCTATATGCTTCCTCTGCGGCTGCGATTGCCTGATTGGTTGCCTCGATATCCTGCTCCAGCTCTGCAATCGTTGCCTCGTAATCACCGATGGATGATTCGTAGTTTGCTACCTGTACCTGCTTACCCTCGATCATAACCTCGACAGCAGCCTTGTTGTCTTCCACTTCCAGTTTGATATCCTCAACATCCTTCAGATCTTTTTCCAGACCGGCCTTTGTATCTGCGATCGTCTGTCGTGTCTCTACCAGATCATCAAACATATTCTTATCGTAAGAATAAATCTGATCTGCATATTCTGCCTGATTTACGATATCCGAGATATCGGAGGTTGAGAAAAGTACATCCAGATACGATGGATTACCATTTTCGTATGAGTATTTGATTCGCTCTTTCATCGCCTCATACTGTTCCTGTTCCTTCTCCTGTGCAGCCGTAAGCTCGGTCTGCTTCGTCTCAATATCTGCTTCGAGCTGAGTCTGCTGCGCCTCCAGATCCGTAATTTCATTTGTATATTCCGTTACCTGCGCATCCAGTTCTGCAATCGCATCCAGAATCGAATTCTGTTCTTTCTCCAACTGGGCGAGAACGGCTTCTGCTTCTTCCTTCTTGCTTTCCTTCTGATCTTTCTGATCCTTCAGGTCCGAAATACTCGTCGCATTTACCGTCATACTCATGCTTCCAGCCACAGCAAATGCAATGATTGCTCTCACAAGCTTTTTACACTTCATATGCTTCCCTCCTAAACTTTCAAATGTTTCCGTGTTGTCAATAAACTACCAATCAAACCAAGTCCGATACCAATACCCGCAGATAATGGAATCAGAACTGAAAATATCTCCTTTGCCGGTACAAATGCAAATAAGCTCTGTACAACGGAGAACCGGCCAATGATGTACTGAACCACTGTATCATACATATAGTAGATCAAGATCAATGGAATCAATGATCCCACAAGTCCGATCACAACACCCTCTACAATGAATGGCGCACGTACGAAGAAGTTTGTCGCACCAATCAGCTTCATAATACCAATTTCTTCCTTACGCACAGTAATACCGATTGTAATCGTATTACTGATCAGGAAGATCGATACGAGCAACAGGATCACAATAATTCCGATGGATGCATAGCTGACAACGCTGTTCAGTGCTGCCACACCGTCTGCAGTTACCTCGGAGCTAAGTACCTTACGTACACCGGTCAATCCCTTTAAGTACTGTACAAATTCTGCCTGATTTGACAGATCCTTCAATGTGATCTTATATGATGCACTGTTCTTCAATGGGTTGTCCCCCTGGAATGCATCAATCGCTGCCTGCGGATCATCAAACTTCTCTTCTGCATACTGCTTCCATGCCTCATCTGCGGAAATGAAATCCAGCGTATTGACCTCATCACGCAGTCGAATCTGCTGACCGATCATTGTGATATTCTCATCTGTTACACCTTCATCAAAGAATACAGAAATCGTAACTGTATTCTCCAGATCCGTCATTGCTGTACGGAAATTCACAATCACACAATAAAATAAACCAAATAAGAACAGACAGGAAACGATTGTTCCGATGGATGCCAATGAGAACAAAAGGTTTCGTTTAATATTTTTAATACCCTGTCTGATACTATACATGAATGAACTAATCCTCATCAATATACCCACCTTTTTGCTCATCGCTGATTATTTCGCCATGCTTCAACGTGATTACACGTTTCTTCATCATATTGACGATCTCTTTGTTATGCGTTACAACAACAACCGTTGTTCCCTTCTTGTTGACATCCTCCAGAAGACGCATAATTTCCCATGAATTTTTTGGATCCAAGTTACCGGTTGGCTCATCCGCAAGCAGGATCTCCGGCTTATTTACCAGCGCTCTCGCAAGTGCGACTCTCTGCTGCTCACCACCGGACAACTGCTTTGGAAATGACTTATATTTATCCGCAAGTCCGACCAATGTCAACATCGCCGGTACCTGCCGACGAATGTAGCGGCTTGGTGTCTCAATGACACGCTGTGCAAATGCAACATTCTCATATACCGTGCGATCCTTGAGTAAGCGGAAGTTCTGAAATACAACACCAATCTTACGTCGAATCTTAGGAATATTTTTTCTCTTCAATTTACTGTAATCTGTGTCTGCGACCTTGATTTTACCGGAGGTCGGGTCCAATTCTTTTAACAGCAGCTTAATCAGTGTCGTCTTACCTGATCCGGAAGAACCTACGATAAACACAAACTCGCCTTTTTCTATCTTCAAACTTACATCGTTCAAGGCATACGTCTTACTCGCCGGATACCTCATTTTCACATGACTCAGTTCTAACATCTTATTATCTCCTTTTGAGCGTGTCTTTTAATACTCTAACGACTCCATGTACTTCATATATTTCACAACCATAAGGGCAATCTTGAAGGTAATGGCATCCTCGAATACCCGGAGGTCAAGTCCGGTACTCTTCTGAAGTTTATCCAGACGGTAAACCAGAGTATTTCGGTGAATGTAAAGCTGACGGGATGTCTCAGATACATTCAGACTGTTCTCGAAGAACTTGTTGATTGTTGTCAATGTCTCCTCGTCGAACTCGTCTGGTGATTTACCATCAAAAATCTCCTTGATAAACATCTTGCAAAGTGGAAGTGGCAACTGATAGATCAGTCGGCCGATTCCGAGATTGCTGTATGCGATAATCTTTCTGTCGCTATAAAAGATCTTTCCTACATCCAGTGCAAGCTTTGCTTCCTTATAAGAACGGGAAACTTCTTTGATTTCGTTGACGATCGTACCATATGCCACATTGACCGATGACATGGCTTCTGTATTCAGCATATCCACAATTACCTTTGCAGTCTTGCGCATATCTTCGTAAGTCTCACTCGGCTTTACTTCCTTGACCAGAATAATGTTTTTCTCGTCAACTGCCGTAATGAAATCCTTTGTCTTGCTGGAGAACAACGTTCTGACTGTCTCCAATGCGTTGGTATCCTTCTCCGTCTTTGTCTCGATAATAAACACGATACGTTTTACATCTGCCTCAATGTGCAGCTTCTTCGCACGGTTATAAATATCTACCAGAAGCAGATTGTCAAGCAACAGGTTCTTGATAAAGTTGTCCTTGTCAAAACGCTCCTTGTATGCCACCAGAAGATTCTGGATCTGGAAAGTTGCCATCTTTCCAATCATATAGACATCCTCGGCATCCCCTTTTGCCAGTATGACATATTCCAGTTCATTCTCATCATACACCTTGAAAAACTGGAAGCCACGGATTACCTGACTGTCCGCCGCTGATTCAGAGAATTTTACAACCTCATCCTCATATTCTTCCATTCCGCGCATAGTTGTCGCAAGTATCTTACCTTCGGTATCCATCACACAGAGTTCTACACGTGTAATTGATTTAATTCCGGTAACCGTATCCTGCAGTATCTGATTCGAAATCATTCGTCCACCCCTATTCTTCGTTGTGAATTTTTAAAAATTCTGTAACAAAATTGTAACATTTATACATTCTTCTGTCAATGTCAAATACTTTCCAATTATTCAACATTGCCTATACTCATACAAAGTACATTCTACACGAAAAATGTAAAAAAAAAAAGAGGAAACGCATAATTTTTATGCATTTCCTCTGAAAAATCACACTTTGTTCAAATTTTAGGACGCAACACCTGACTAGTTGATAATGATCTCCTCTGTCTCCTTATCGAAGATGTGGATCTTGCTCAGGTCGAATGCGAACTGAACTGTATCACCAGGTCTTGCTGTTGTACGTGCATTTACTCTTGCTGTGATATCGAACTGGTCGATTGTGAAGTACAGATATACTTCAGCACCAAGCATTTCGTAAATATTGATTCTTGCATCGATAACACTCTCAGGTGAAGACTCGATGAAGAGCTGCTCATCATGAATATCCTCTGGACGGATACCAAGAACAACTTCCTTATCAAGGAAATCACCGCTGATAAGCTTCTGAGCCTTAGCATCAGGAACCTTGATTGAGTGAGAACCGAACATAAGTAATACATCTGCTCCAGACTTAACAACCTTACAATCGATGAAGTTCATAGGTGGCATACCCATGAATCCAGCTACGAAGAGGTTGCATGGCTTATCATACAGATTCTGAGGTGTATCAACCTGCTGGATGATACCATCCTTCATAACTACGATTCTTGTACCAAGAGTCATAGCCTCTGTCTGGTCATGTGTTACGTAAATGATAGTTGTCTGCAGTCTCTGGTGAAGCTTAGAGATCTCAACACGCATCTGAACACGGAGCTTAGCATCCAAGTTTGAAAGAGGCTCGTCCATAAGGAATACCTTAGGCTCACGAACGATTGCACGTCCCATAGCCACACGCTGTCTCTGACCACCTGACAAAGCCTTTGGCTTTCTGTCAAGCAGATGCTCGATATCAAGAATCTTAGCAGCCTCATGTACCTGCTTATCAATCTTCTCCTTTGGTACCTTTCTAAGCTTCAGACCGAATGCCATGTTATCATAAACTGACATATGTGGATACAAAGCGTAGTTCTGGAATACCATCGCAATATCTCTGTCCTTAGGCTCTACATCGTTAACCATCTTGTCACCGATCCAAAGCTCACCGGAACTGATATCCTCAAGACCTGCGATCATACGAAGTGTTGTTGACTTACCACATCCTGAAGGTCCAACGAAGATGATGAACTCTTTATCTTCAATATCCAAGTTGAAGTCCTTTACAGCGTTGAAGCCATTTGGATAAATTTTATAAACATTCTTAAGTTGTAAACTAGCCATTTTGATTTTTCCTCCTTAGATTTTAGCTATAATCATCTGACTCATGATGTTTGTATGATACACCAAATAGCCCGAAGTTGCCATATTACTATTCAACAAATAAGGCGGAAAAATATTGTGTAATTTGTATATGAAAATTTTTTTCATGATTTTTTTGTGGATTTTTCACAAACTTTACCGAATCCTAACTAGCTATATTTTGTGAAACCTTCACCATAAGCCTCCCGAATATCCCCTACAAAACAGATGGCACGGTCATCCAGCTCATAAATTTTCCGCTTGACATTTACCATTTCCTTTGAACTAAGTGCACAGAGCAGCATCTGCTTTGGACATCCTGTATATCCGCCCTGTGCCGGCACACGCGTGACACCGCGCCCCAACTGCCCGGTAATGTATTCAGCGAGTGCCTTTTCCTCGGTTGATATGATATACATAAGCTTGGCATGGTTTGGTCCCTCCAGCACAAAATCAGATACTTTCGTCATGACAAACAGGACGATCAGCGCATAGATTCCGTTGCGCAGTCCGAACACGCCAATTCCAAACAGGATAATGATCCCGTCAACGATTGCCATCAGCTTTGGAACCGATACATGCGGGATGCGCCGGTTAATGATCTGCGCTGTCATATCTGCGCCGCCGGAGGACGCATTTTGCAGGAAGATCAAGCCAAGTCCACCACCCATGATTACGCCGCCACACAGTCCGTCGACCAGTACATCCCCGGTGAGAAGCGGCAATGGACGGAGCAGCCCAAGGAACACAGACAGACAAACCGTCGCATAGACCGTCCGGTAAAATATCTGCTTTCCAAGCACCTTATATCCTATGATAAACAATGGAATATTGACCGCGGCATTGACCAGCCACAGCGGGATATGAAACAGATACTCCAGCAGGATTGCCAGTCCGGTCACACCTCCGGTCACCAGCTCCAGTGGGTTAAAATATACAACAACCGAGAATGCCATCAAAAATGCTCCCACGGTCATCAAGCCATATCGTTTTGCAGTCATCACACAAACCTCCACACGAAAAAAGACTCCATACTAACATCTAGTATGGAGTCCATCTTTCATTTTTATTCGTTTTTAATGATTGCTGTCGGATGCACCAATGATAATCACGACATCGTAACCGTCTGTGGATTCTGTCACATTGCTTGTCACAGTTCCAACTTCATAGCTGGCATTTGCAAAATACTGTACCAGTTCTTTGCCTACGCCATCTTCTCTTGCTACGATCTTGGTGTCTGCAAGTGCTTCTGTGTAATCGGATGCATTTGTATTTGCATATCCATTTGCATTTAACGTATCACACCAGCGTCCGGCAAGTCCTGCAATATCGGTACTGTTCAGCACCAGGATCTTCCTATCCGTTGCACTGACTGTCTCAGCCTCCTGTGCAGCTTCGGTTGTCTCAGCCTCTGTGGATGGTGTGATCTGAAGATCATCCACCTGAGAATCCGTCAATGCATTCTCATCGAGGGTTGTCGCAGGCGTATCCTTCGCTGTGTTCCCCTTTAATGCCTGCATTACAAAAAATGCGCCAAATGCCACAATGGCAAGTCCTAATATAATAACGGCTGCGCGAAGCAACATTGAAAAGAACAATCCTGCTGCCGTCTGCTGTTTTTTTCCACTCATAATTTTCTCCTATCTACGTCATACGTTGTTTCCATCTTTTTCTATTCGTATCTACCGTCGCTCATTCTAGTCTTTTTTTCAATACATTTTTCAAGTATAGCAAATGTTGTTGTTTTTTTCAACCATTTATAGCATAATCGTAGTATGGATTTTTTGTGAAAAAGTTGCATCCTGCTATAGATATTTCAAGAATAACAAGGAGGTCCCAATCCCATGAAAACAGCTCTTATTACCGGTGCTTCCCGCGGAATCGGCGAAGCCACCGCCTATCAGTTAGCAAAAGAATACGACTGTGTTGCCATTGTGAGCCGGAATACCGACGGAAAACTAAATACCGTCGCCAATCAGATTCACACCACAACCAATTGTGAATGCATTCCATTTACCGGGGATGTATCCGACTTTGCATTTGTTGAAGAATGCGTCCGGTCACTTGCCGCATCCGGACATCCGGTCGATACACTCGTCAACAACGCAGGCATCTCGCTCGTCGGGCTTTTTCAGGACATGACGCCAGATGAATTCGACCGCATCCTGCGCATCAATGTAACTTCCGTCTACAACACCTGCCATGCTGTGATTCCCGATATGGTACGAAACCAGCATGGACGTATCTTGAATATCTCCTCGGTCTGGGGACTCGTCGGTGCCTCCTGTGAAGTTGCTTATTCAGCGACGAAGGGGGCCATCAACAGCCTGACGATGGCGCTTGCAAAGGAGCTTGCCCCAAGCCATATCGCGGTCAATGCCATTGCTTTCGGTGCGGTGGACACGACCATGAACGGTCATCTGTCTGTCGAAGAGAAGAAGGCACTCTGCGAGGAAATCCCGGCAGAAAAAATGGCGGCTCCCGAAGAAGCCGCCGCCTGTATCTCTCATATTTTGGCAATGCCGGATTATATGACCGGCGAAATATTGAAATTCGATGGTGGCTGGATCTAGCCACCATTTTCCTTTTTCGAATTCTTTTCTGAATTCGTTATGAATCCTTCTTACGCAGGTTTTTGATTGCTGTTGTAAGCTTGATTGGATTTCCGTAACGCAATGTCGAACTCCGGAAGATCTTACCGCCGATCACACCCATAACGGCAACCGAAATATACAGAATGACCGCAGATACGATGATCTCCCATGTCTGTACATGTCCCATCGCCACACGCGCAAACATGGCGCTGTAAGAGCTAAACGGCAGGAAGGAACAGACTTTCATCGGTACACCATCCACCTTGTCAAGCTGAAGCAGCACAACAAAATATACGATCATGATAATCATCTGTGCTGATCCGGCAGACTTGTTCAAGTCCTCAATCTTCGATACCAGCGCCCCAAGCGCGCCGTACATAAACGCATAGAAGAGGAATCCGCCAATGCCGAATACTGCAAATACAACCAATACATTGGCTGGGATATCCAGGAACATGCCAAGGTCAATGCTCCAGAAATCTTTATTGTACTGGTATGAACCAAGCAGACAGACAGCAATGATTCCAACCTGAAATACCGTTGCCACGGCACCTGCAAATACCTTGCCGAACAGCAGCGCCGTTGAATCGGTACTGGTAACCAGAATCTCGATGGAACGGTTGCTCTTCTCATTTGTAACAGAAGACGCAATACTCATGCCATACATGATGATGAGCATAAATATCAGGATCACAAGCACATAGCAATACCAGAAATTCTGTGTGCTGTCCTTGCCAAGGACATACTCATCATGGGTAATCTCCTTATATGACGCCTCCATGAATTCATTCAGATCCAGATCATGCTTCTCACAGTAATCCAGCTTGACAAGCATCCCCAGATAGCTGTCAAAGACAGCTGCATCGGAATTATCCATGCTCTTGTTATATACATAATAATCGTAATCAGACAGCGAACGAACCGCAAATCCGGCGGCCGCTTTTTCGTCTTCAACCGCTTTTTTCAAAGCATCCTCACTGTCAAAGCTGACCAGATTTATTCCTGTTTCCATAGACCCCCATACCGAGCCATCCACGTCAATGATCAAAATTCCATCCGGATCGTAGACCCCGTATGTATGCTCTGCATCCGCATCTGCGGAAGAATCCTCCTTTGAAGTGCTGTCTTGAACGGTAGAATCCTTCTTATCTCCCGTAATTGCATCCTTGACACGCGGCACGAACATGATGCCCGCTGCCAAAACAGCAATCAGGATTGTGGATATCACATATGACTTGCTCTTAAAATAGTTGTCCAGTTCAAACTTTAATATCGTGAAAAACTGTTTCATATTATACCGCCTCCTTTGCTGCTTCTGTGTCCGGTTCTTCATCCCCGACACAAGAGATAAAGATATCATTCAAGGATGGCTCATAGGCTCCAAACTGGTGAATTTCAACTCCTGCCTGTTTGCAAATATCAAGGATCTGCCACATATCAGCCTGGGTTTTCAGTTCAAGCACCACGTACTTTTTAGTCACGCGCTCAACAGCTGCATAAGAAGACAGCTTCTCCCTGCAGATATCAGCCAGCTCCTGTGGGCTGTAATTGTCCGCCGATATCGTCTTTCTGCCACGTCCGTACGTATCCTTGATATCATCGAGATGTCCGGACAATACGACATCGCCATGGTTAATAATTGCGATATCCTCGCAGAATTCCTCCACATAGCTCATCTGATGGCTGGAGAAAATAACGATGCGACCTTCGCGGATCAATTCCCGGATGACGTCCTTTAACACCTGTGCATTGACCGGATCTAACCCGGAAAACGGCTCGTCTAATATGACTAACTGTGGCTCACCGACCAGAGTTGCCGCAAGCTGTACCTTCTGCTGGTTTCCTTTTGATAATGTCTCTAAATTCCGGTCAATATATTCGGATACATGAAGACGATCCAGCCATTTCACTGTGCTCTCATTCGCCTGTTTCTTATTCATGCCCCTAAGCATAGCCAGATACACCATCTGGTCACGTACTTTCTTCTTCGGGTAAAGTCCCCGTTCCTCCGGCAGATATCCAACCTGGCTTGCCGTCGGACGAAATATTTCTCCATCAAGCATAATCTCGCCGGAATTTGCATGGAATACATCCATGATAATCCGGATAGTTGTCGTCTTACCAGCACCATTTCGACCAAGTAGTCCGAGCGCCCGTCCGCTCTCCACCGCGAAGCTGACCCCATGCAGGATTTCTTTTTCCCCGAAGCTTTTTCTTATATCTTTTAATTCGAGCTTCATAACCTCTTCCTTCCTATCTACCGATTTTGTTATTCCTACGTACTATACAAATCCGAAATTTTGTATAAAAATAACATGTTCCCAATATAGCAGAATCAATTGTCATTTGCAACTATCTGCTCCTGCATTTCATCTGTCTGCCAGATAAAATGCTGGTCTATCGAAAACATGTTATGATCCATCACCATGTATCCGCATGATGACCGGCATGCACATCCGTGCATATCTTTCTATTATTATCAACTGTTATGGCAGTGCATACTTCTGTTCATATGCACGGTACTGTTCGTCGTACCACTTCGCATCCTGCTCCTTCACTTCTTTGCGGTGCTCATGTGCATCGAGTTCATCATCCTCCACCTGGATTACACAGGTTGCAATATTCGAGCAGTGATCAGAGATACGCTCATAAGTATCGGAGATATCTGACAGACTAAGTCCAAGCTCAATCGTACATTTGCCTTTACGAAGACGCTTGACATGACGTTTCTTGAGCTCTTTGTTCATATCGTCCATCAACTCTTCCAAAGGCTGTACAAGCGCTGCTTTATAACGGTCATTTTGCTCAAATGCATTAACTGTCATCGTCAGGATATCTTTGAGTGCCTTGCTGTAGACAGCAAGCTCATCCATCGCCTTCTTCGAGAAGATCAGTTCTTTCTTATGCATCTGTTCCACTGCCAGCAGTATATTCACAGCCAGATCCGAGATACGCTCGATATCTCCCAGCGAATGAAGCATCAGTGACAGACGGTGTCCATCTTCCTTCGAAAGATCTTTCGTAGAGAGCCGGAGCAGATATGTGCCAAGCTGATCCTCGTATTTGTCGACGGTATCTTCTTCCTTGCGGATCCGTTCCGCTATTTCCTCGTCGTATGCGGTAAGCAATCCGACTGCACGTCCAACAGATTTCATGGAGAGCTCTGCCATCTCAGAAGCTACCTTCCGACACTGCATGATTGCGAAACCAGGTCTCTCTAAGAATACAGGATCCAAAAGCTGCAGTACCTTGTCATGCTTGCTAAGCTCATCCTCTTCCTCGTCGTCATCCTTGATGGTCTTGACAGCAAGAAACTCCAGGAATCCGGAAAGCGGAAGCAGCACAATCGTTGCGGCAATATTAAAGATCGAATGGATCGTTGCAATTCCTACCTCATTTGCCGCCTGCGGCAGGAATGCATAATGTACAAATGCATTGGAGATATAAAATACTAACATGAATACAACCGTTCCGATTACATTAAAGTAAAAATGAACCGCTGCCGCGCGTTTTGCATCCTTACTTGCTCCCACACTTGAGATCATCGCAGTCGTACAGCTGCCGATATTCTGTCCCATAATGATAGGGAGAGCAAGTGCATAGGAGACAGCGCCCGTGGAACAAAGTGCCTGCAAAATACCTACGGACACAGAGGAAGACTGCATGATTGTCGTCAATACAAAACCTGCAATAACTCCGAGAAGCGGATTCTCAAACTTCGTCAGAATCTGTGTGAACTGCGGAACATCCTTAAGCGGTTCCACTGCCGAACTCATTGCGGTCATACCATACATCAGAATCGCAAAACCAAGTAAGATCGTTCCGATGTTATGTTTCTTCTCACTCTTGCAAAATACAACTAAAATCGCTCCAATCACAGCCAGAATCGGCGTAAAAGAGGTCGGCTTCAGCATCTGAAGGAAGAAGCTTCCTCCGTCAATACCGGACAGTGACAGCAGCCACGAGGTTGCCGTTGTACCGATATTCGCACCCATGATAATACCGACTGCCTGATTGAGCTTCATGATACCGGAGTTAACAAAACCAACGACCATAACCGTCGTCGCTCCGGATGACTGGATGACTGCCGTTACACCTGCGCCAAGCAACACAGCAGACCACTTATTGGAGGTAAGGCGTTCGAGAACCTTTTCCAGCTTACCACCTGACATCTTCGCTAATGCGTCTCCCATTATATGCATACCGTACAGAAACAATGCGAGACCACCAACCATGGATAGAACGTCAAAAATATCCATCTTTTTCTCCTATTCTCTTTATTGACATTTTATAAGCCGGTCTGCTGGATTTTACCCAAAATTCACCTAATTTTTACAGTTTCCGGTCTTTAACAATAATACAACCTTGAAGAGGTCTCCGTCAATCATTATTTCCACTTTGCCGTTCTGTAATTCCATCAGGCTCTGCGCAATGGATAGTCCGAGTCCATTGCCCTCTGTATTTCTTGAACGGTCGCCACGGACAAACCGTTCCTTTAATTCATCGCCAGAGATGTTGAGTGGTTCCTTCGAAATGTTCTTGAAGGTCACTGTGATCTCTCCCGGTTCTGCCTCGTCAATATCGATGTATACCCGGCTGTTTGGCTGGGCGTACTTGATGATATTTCCGATCAGATTGTCGAACACGCGCCACAGATGTCTGCCATCTGCCATGACATGGCAGTCTGCCTGCGCACCATATTTCTTCGTCAGATAATTCGTCACTACCGGCTGCAGCTTACATGCCGCAAGCCGCTCTTCGAATTCTCCGAGCGCCTGTTCTAAAAGCATTTCCACGTCGGTCGGTTCCATATGCACTTCCAGATTACCCGTAGACGCCTTGCTCGCTTCGATCAGATCCTCGATCAGCTTCTTGAGCCTTGCAGACTGCCGCTGCAGCACCCCCAGATATTCTGCTTCCTTGTCACTTAAATCGCCCTCCTTGGAGAGGATATCCACGTAATTGATAATAGACGTAAGCGGTGTCTTGATATCATGGGAAACGTTCGTGATAAGCTCCGTCTTCATCCGCTCGCTCTTCATCCGCTCTGCCACTGCCACGCGCACGCTGTCCTGAATACAGTTTAATGTCTCGCCATGTGCCGCAAATTCCGGCAGCATATGTGTCGTGTCGATCTTATAATCGGTCTCGCCGTCCGCAATCTTCTTCGCACCATCCTTCAGCCGATACATCTGCACGATCACGCGGATCAGGAATACCGCAAGCAAAGCCGCACATACCAGATCCAGCATGATTGCCAGTCCGGCAGAACCACTCGCAGCCACGAGAATAAACCGGAGCAGGGCGATTCCTGCCAATCCGCCAATCCATTTCCAATAGAGGTTAAAATATCTTCCAAGGAAACGGAAGATATCCCGAAGTTTGCCAAACACCCACTTTACAACCCACACAAGCAATTTACAAAGCCGCCAGATCAATGTGTTTGCAAACATTGCCCAGCCGGAAACCTTCATTCTGGTTGATGTCGTCATCAAAAGCGGCGGGAAAAGCAACGCCACGACAGCCAGATAGATTGCTGCTAAAAACAGCTCATCAATCCCGGAATATACATAATAATTAATTACATTGACTCCCGTTGCAAAAGCCGCGAAGAATACATACAAAAACAGATCATACGGTATCCGGTCGAACGCATTGCAGGTAATCTGTTCCTGCGCTTTTCTGTGCCCGGATGCAGTGATCAAAAATCCGCCCATAACCAGAATCAAAATGATCGAAGCAGCAAGCGTATAGGGTGCCGCCTTTACAACCGGCTTACAATACCGCAGCACGATCGACTCTGCATAGATATCACGTGCAGTCAGGTCGGATCTGACATAGGCATACAGCGTGTAAGAAACCGGTGTATACATATCAATGCCCTGCGTCAGGCTGCCGTCATAATCCAGCGTCAGGCTCTCATTGTATATCTGCACATCACCGGCTTTCTTCGTCGCACGTGCAACTGCCTTCTGATAAGCGGAATTGTTCGAGAGATAATAAATAAAATTTGTGTTGTCAAGCTGAATATACGGATCCGCATTGCCTTCGTCATCTACGGCAGTGTCAACCACGGTCATATCCGCAAAGGAAATATTGCTCCAATCCCAGTACATGTCACGGATTGACGCAGGAACTTCCCCGGATGTTGCAAATACATCTTCGTCCGCTTCATAGCTGCTGTAATCCTCATCATATTCGTCCGGTACATAATTGTTCTTCCAGAAATCAATGATATCCTCCAGAGAAAGCTTACAGGTGATCGTCGTCTGTCCGGTATAGGTCATTATCTGCCTGGATCTTACGTCATGATACTGATACTCTTCTGCCTTGTAATTCGACAAGGTTGGATACTTCTTTGCATCATCTGGTACGACCTCGAAGTAGAAATTGCTGTTTTTCTCATTGAAATAATCCTTATAATACCGTATCGTATGATTCTCCTGCGTATCATCCTGACTTTCCACATATGCCTTGTAGTATTCGTCCACCTGATACGAGGAATTATCCACGAGATTTCCCATATAGCCATCGTAAATCGCCTCCGCCTGCATCTGGCGGGAATCGCCGTACGAAATCGCCGCAACTACCACACAGCCGGAAACCACTGCCATAAAAAGCGATACAGAAAGCAGGATTGCAGCAACCACCTTTGCCACTGCACTTTTCTTTAATTTGTCCATTTTATCATTCCTTCCCAAACATATACCCTTGTCCCCAGACTACCTTGATGTAGCGTGGTTCCGAAGGATCTGCCTCGATTTTCTCACGCAAGTGGCGAATATGTACCGCAACGGTGCCCTCCTGTCCAAACGGAGCATCCTCCCAGACTGCACGATAGATATCCTTCGGTGCATAGACCGTATTCGGATGTTCCATCAGGAATTTCAGGATTGCATACTCTGTTTTGGTGAGGTTTACCATATCTCCGTCAATCGTAACCTTCTTCGCCCTGTCATCCAGACAGACGCCGCCGATGGTAAGCGTATCCGCTTCCGGTTCCTTCGGAACATTTCCGCCAAGCATCATGTAACGGCGCAGCTGTGCTTTTACTCTTGCGATCATAACAACCGGGTTAAATGGTTTGGTAATATAGTCGTCGGCACCGACGGAAAGACCGAGAATCTTATCTGTATCTTCACTTTTCGCTGTGAGCAGAATGACCGGAACATTGGACATCTTGCGAATCTCGTTCATCGCTGTGATACCATCCATCACCGGCATCATGATGTCCATCAGTACAAGCTGTACATCCCCGGTTTTCAGCTTCTCACATGCCTCCTGTCCGTTGTACGCTTTCGTCACCTGGTACCCTTCTGCAGACAGGTAAATACCAAGTGCCTCCACGATATCCTTCTCATCATCACAGACTAAAATGTTATACATATTGTTCTCCTCTTCCTTATCGGTAATCTCCGACCATACAGGTATCCCTGTTGTTATGATACCTGTATTATCGCAAAATGAATTTTAAGATACTAGATTTCATATATTTAAGATTTTATTAAGAACATTTCATTTCTTTTCGATCCTGCAACACAGGAAATGCATCCCGGATCTTTGTCACATCGTTTTGTATATCATACACAAGTAGTTTTTCTTCCTTGCAGGAATCATCTGCAAGCCGGATTTCCCTCATCGGCACAAGCAGGCTGCCATCCGGAGCATACACCCCCGAATCCCCGGAATAATACTGTCCGTCCATATCACCGCAACAGTTCACCCCTGCCACATAGCACTGATTCTCGATGGCTCGTGCCGCAAGTAATGTCTTCCAATGCGACGTACGTGCCTCCGGCCAGTTTGCAGGCACAATAAAAATCTCAGCCTCCGGCACCATCGTCCGGAACTGTTCCGGGAAGCGGAGATCATAGCAGATTGCAAGACCTACCTGAAATTCTCCGAGTTTTCCGGTACAAATCTTCTCTCCACCCCGGAAATGTGCATGTTCTTCACCGTAGGAAAACGGATGGATCTTAGCATAGTCCATTGCAATTTTACCGTCCGGCGTCACGATCGAATAATGATTCTCACAGAGTGGTTCTGTCTTTTTTACCCAGCCGATGCCGATTGTCTTGTGGTGCCGCCTTGCAAGCGACGATACCTGTTCAATCGTCCAGCCAGTTGTTGGTTGGTTCGTCATGTCCGGAGTGCTATCCATTTGCGCACGCGACTGTATCTCAGCATCCGGTTGACAAATTTCTGCCGTCACATCGGTATGCATCGAGAATCCCGTCAGGCTCATCTCCGGGAACAATACGATCTCCGCGTCCGCGGCTATCACAAATTCCTCTGCCCGGACGAGATTCGCCTGTTTGTCTTCCCATAGGATATTCGTTTGTGCCAGTGCAATCCGCATACGCTCTCTACCTCCACACGCTTACCACTGTCCCATCACTTTATGCATAAATGTGCCCACCTCTTCCCAGGCGCGCTTTGACTCCGGTATCACTGTGCCGCTCATCTGAAACACATGAAACATTCCTTCATATACTGTGAATCGTACCGGAACGCCTTGTTCTTTTGCCTTCTTCGCAACCGATGCCGCATCATCATACAGCATCTCGTGTGTCCCGACCTGAATCAGCATCGGCGGAAATCCGGTAAAGTTTCCGTACATGGGTGAAATCAAAGGGTTCTTCGCATCATTTTCCCCGATATAAGGGCTGTGCAACAGCATCTCTCCACCGCCATCTGCACCAAAGACCGGATCGATCTCCCGGTTCTTCGTGTACGATTCTCCCGTGATCGCCAGATCCGTCCACGGCGACATCGCAACTAATCCCGCCGGCATCGGCTCGCCATTTGTGCGCAGTTCCATACAGAGTGCCATCGCCAGACCGCCGCCCGCCGAATCGCCGACTACGATGATTCGATCGGATTCATAGCCTTTATCGCGCAGCCATTTATATGCGGCAACCGCATCTTCTAATGCCGCCGGAAATGGGTACTCCGGTGCCAGCCGGTAATCCACAGAAAGCACTGCCGCTCCACTGCTGATCTCGGCGTAAAGCCCTGCCATCTTCCGGTACTGTCCCTGCAGTCCGGACATATACCCGCCGCCATGAAGCTGTAGGATCACGTATGGATTCTCCGAGCCGTTCCATGTCAGATATTCCATCTTGAACAGTCCCATGTCGATATGTTCTACGGAAAGGTGCTCCGGGTATTCAAATTCTGTGTTCTGGATGGATTTCTCCTTTTTTCTCTGCCATGCCTGCTTTAAAACCGGGTTCTGGTTGACCATGGCTACGATATCACGCATCAGTTCTGCGCGGTGACTTGTCTTGTCGTTCTCCTTCATACATACCTCTCTTTTGATAATGATACTACACACGGAAGCGGCGGTTTAGTTCGAGCGTAGTGCTTCGCCCGCCAATCACGAAAATTCCGAAGAGCTGGACGAGTACGGTGAATACTGCAACCAGTGTCAGAAGCTTCCATGTGACAACTTCCAGACTGACTAACAACAGCTCAACGGCTGCAATCAGGGTCAGTTCAAGCTGCGGCATAATATAACTTCGCCAGTCGCGGCGTCGCACCATCATGAATACGAAGATTGTAATATTCGTCGCAATCACGACAACCGGAATTCCGATATTGACGGACCAGCCTTCATAGCCAAGAGAAAAATCGACCGCAAGCACAAGTGCCGCACTGATTACTCCCTGAAATATGATTTTCTGCTGTTCATCTGCCAATGGCTGTGCAGTAAACGTAAATGTAAAGTAAAGATACGCAATTCCTGCAAGGCTTACCAGTGACCAGCGGACGCCATGATAGGTCATATAATTCACGATACCAAGCACGACCACACCGACAACCACACAGAACGTCACGATGCGGATTGCCAGGCGCATCCGTTGCTGCTTCGGGAACATGTCCGGATAGACCGGCTGCACATGCTCTGTCTCCGACAGCGCGCCCTTGCAAAGTGGGCAGATCAGGCTGTCATCCTTCACTTTTATATTACAGCGATTACATTTACTCATAATACACTCCATTCGTCTCTACCGAGACATCAATTCCATCTTCTGCAAGCTTGCGGAAGAACACCTTCTGTACATCCACTTCCCGCACCGCTGAGCTGAACGTGAACACCAGTGTATCCTTATAGGACACAACCGCCGCCTTCAAGTTCTGGTTCTTCGACATGGACAGGATCGCATACAGCGACTCCACATACGCGTCGTACGGGCTTGCAAGCTTCACCAGACCAAGGTTCGTCACACAGCCGGAGTTCGCCTTCGCAGACATCTGATAGATGATCTTCATTGCGATATTCTTGATAAAGAGCGGTGTTGCACGCAGTGCCTTGTTCTTCTCATTTGACACATTGTACGCCATGATCTCTTCGAGATGTTCCTTCGTGATCTGGTTTTTCAGGCTCTCTGCCACCTGGGCAAGCACCTCTTCAAATGTATAATCCTCCCGCTCTGCCCGGAACATTGCCGACACGACCGCGAAGAAATTCTTCGTTGTCGCAGACCCATAATATGGCCGCAGATTTACCGGCACGCATACCGCAAGCGGACGCCGGTGCGGGATACTGTGCATATAGCCCTTATATACCGACCATGCAAATACACCGAGCAGATACTGATTGACAGTCACGCCATACTGCTTCGCCACGCGCTTGACATCCGGCAGATGCAGATAGCCGTGCATGATTCCGAAATATTCCCGCGGGAACATTTCCCCACGGATCACAAGTGCCTTCTCCGTCTTATAGCTCTTCTTCGCCGGACGCTTATAATGCTTCAGATAGCTGTCCTCCCGGTCGACAGTCGTCTCTTCATGCAATTCCATCCGGTCGCCCTTGCCGATCTCCGGATGCACCAGACGCAGATACTGGTACACGAGTTCTTTTAAGAACATCAGCGCACCATTGCCATCGGTCAATGCATGAAAGACTTCTAAGCTGATTCTTCGTTCATAATATAACACCCGGAACAGATACTCCCGGTTTAACAGCGGATTGATATACTGGCAAGGTCCCATGTCCTCCTGCATCACACGCGGCGCCGGGTTCGGATTATCCTCAAAATAATACCAGAATACACCAGTCTTCATACGCACATGCATGACATCAAAATACGGAAGCACCATGTCGAGCGCCTGCTGCAATTTCTCCGGCTGGATCTCCTCGGTCAGTGTTGCCGCGATCCGGTAGACATTGCTTGATTTGTGGCTGGCAATTACCGGGAAGAGATTCGCGGTATTATCCAGCTTGTCAAATCGCGCTTCACGGATTCGTTTTGGCTGTCTCTTTACAGATTTCATCTTCGAATCCGTCGGTTTCACTTCCGGCTTTGTGTCCGATTTTTTCTGCGTATTCTGCGCTGTTTTTTTATTTGTCGTTTTCTGTCTTTTCTTACTCATTTTATTCAGTCCCAACTTCATCATGTACCTGCATGCGTCATTTTGTATCCATATCCTGCATAAATCTATACAATTTCATACATTCCCGCTCGCAGAACTTACACTAAGAAAAAAGCGGGCTGACATATCGTCAACCCGCATATCTCCAAGCTACTGATCGGATTCGAACCGACGACCTATTCATTACGAGTGAATCGCTCTACCAACTGAGCCACAGTAGCATGACAACCATCTTTCTATTCGCATAGAAATCCCAGCTGCATGTGATACTCTACCACACTAACTCAGATTTGTCAAAGCATAAGTTGACTTTGTATCCTTTATTTTTGACACCAACTGTTTATCATCCGTCAGAATCAAAATCTGCTCGGATGGAATCTCCTCTATACTCGCAAAAAATCCCTGCATCTGCGTATTGTTCATCTGCGGCAAGCCGTCGATCACAACTGGCATATGCTCTTTGCATAACCGTGTTGCAATTCCTACCCTCACTGCCATCCGCACCAATGGGAAATCCGTCGCATCAATCTGTGTAATATCCGTAAATGCGCCATTTTTCTTAATCACCAGTCGAAGCTTTTCATCAATCTTCGCATCCTCATACAATCCACCTGTCACGCGCTGCATAATATCCGTCATGTGATCATTGATAATATAATTCCACTCTTCTACATAGCTTCTGGAAAGCTCCTGAATCGTATTGATAGCAAGCGTCGTCGCATAAATCTCTCGTTCAATTGCCTGTTTTCTGCCTTCGCACACACGGATTTCATCCTCCAGCTGTGCTTTCTGCTTCTTTCGCTCCAGAATCTCTGCCTCCGTTGCCCGCAGATCTTCCTTGAGATCCATATATTTCCGCGCGAAACTCATGTCGATCTCGACATCCTCATACGCCTCATTTTTACGTTCCAGTTCATAGACGATCTTCTTGAATTCTTCCTCCGAAGGTGCCTGATTTTCTCCATCCAGCGCGCCTTTTCTGTGCAAGCCGTCCACGATCGTCATAACTACAAACAATGCTGTACACACAACAAAGAGCTGCCGCACACCATCATCAAATGGAAGGATATATACAAGTGCGGCAATTACACCAATGACTAGCAATCCCGTCAAGGCAATCATCCACCAACGATCTGTCAGCTTCTTCGGTGCCTTATAATCCTTCAGCAAATCGGCATCCAGAAACACACTGTTTTCCTGCAAGGAATCCAGATGCTCGTTTAACTCATCGTCTTCCTCATACTTCGTGCCTTTTTCTGTATCAATTAACCGTCTGGCTTCGCGTTTCCGCTTCGCCGTCTCGATTGCAAACTCCTCATCATTGTCCGCAATCTTCTTACGGACTTCCTTCAGCGCTTCTTCGTCACCATCGTATTGTTTCAGTTCTTCTTTCAGCTCTGCAATCTGCTGCTCCGTCTCCGTCACATCCAGTGCATTTTTCTGGTCGCGCAGGATTGCCAGCGCCCGTCTTTTATCCAGATTGGAAGAACCGGTGGTTGCCAGATTGGTAACAAATGTATTGAGTTCTTCTGCTTCATTTTCTGTATCTTTTTGCTGACGAATATAGAGTGCATCACTATATGTCTTTTTGTCTACACCTGTCAGCGACTCATACAAGCTGTTCTTGTGCTTGAGCTTGCCAACACGACCATTCTTCACATTTAAGACCTGCGTCGTCATATTGTGCTTGCGGAAGCTGCGCTCCACCAGATACTCGTCTCCATCCTTTATCACATATGCCTTTCCAGAAAAGCCGTGTCCATCCATCGGCTTATGATGCGCCAGATCATCGTCCTCCGTCTCTGGAAATGTACCTATACCGTACAGCGTTGCATATTCAAAATCCGCGACCGTACTCTTGCCCGCATTTCGCGTGCCATACACAACATTCACACCCGGCTTCAAATTGATCTCGCGGTTATGAAATTTTCCAAAATCTTTTAATAATAATTTACTGAAATACATCGTTATTTCTCTCCTGCTCCAAGCAGGGCTTCCATACAATAATGCAATGCCTTATCCCGAATCGCCTTATCGCCGCCTTTTTTATCGTCTGACAGTTCGTCTATCAGTCTGCCAAGCAGATTGTCATGATTCGACACGTGCAGCTCGTCCATGTCGTAGTCGCATTCTGTCTTATCGATCACTTCGTTGATGCAATAGCGGCGTGTCAGTTCGCTTAAGTTGATCTCCAAATTCTGAGCGGCACGTCCACGCAGCAAAATCCGGTAAATGTTATCCGCCCCCAGCTCCTGCATCTTTCCTTCTACAAGATTGCAGATATCTCCATTTGTATAGGTCGAATTGATATCCATCGCCATATTCACATATTTTCTGCATGCAAATGGCACAAATGTGATCGTCGTCTCACCTGAAGTTGACACCTCGCCTAAAATATAGCCGTGCTTTCCAGTCTCTGTATAAGAAAGTGGCTCCAGTGTTCCGGCAAATGCCATATGATTTTTCAATATATGTGCCGGCTTGTGCATATGTCCAAGTGCCACATACTGGAACCCCAGCTTCGCGACATGTTCTTTCGAAAACGGCATATGTTCCATGTCTCCGCCATGTCCAAGCAGAATATTGTATGCATCCGACTTACCCGGTCGCATGCGTTCCAGAATCCGTCCAGTGTACGTCGCATGTCCATAGCTGTATCCGCTGACACAGACATTCAGATCCTCAAAATACACGCTTGCCGCCTGATCCCGTGGCATCACGATCGTATTACTCTCAAATGTATATGTCTCCCATGCGGAACCCGGATCAATATAGTCCTGATCGCCAGCAATAATTACCGTCTTTGTATTTGGAATCTTCCGAAGCTGGAAATCCAGTTCCTTCAAATCCTGTTCCGTCGGCTTTGTGTAAAACAGATTTCCCGCAATCAAAAGCAATTCAATTTTCTGTTCTTCGCATACCTCAATCACACGGTGAAAGGTACTATAAATCTCCTTTGCCCGCACATCACTCCAGATTCTTCCGCGGTCTGGCTGCGCACCCAGATTGACGTCTGCTATATGTATGAATTTCATAGTGTTACCTTGCCTCCATGCAGGCTCTCATGCTCCTGCACCAGTTCCTGATATAAATCCAACACATTCCAGTGAATGTTATGTTCTGTCACAACTGCCCGATAATCGATCTGCGGCATGCCATCTTCTTTACATGCCGCAAGAAAACGATTCAACAACCCATCCGAAAACTCTGAAAATAATATCATCGGATCAGGCAGATCTTTTCCTTCGTACCAATCCCCGTTCTGTTCAAATCCCGGCAATCCGGCATGACAGCCGATTGGCTGTAAAAAGCGCTTGCGCGCAATCTTCTTGCAGGAATATCCAAGACGCATGCCAAGTGCTTCTAATTGTCTGTGCTGTTCCGCTGGAACACTGTATAAAAGTATCGTTGGCATCGCATCCGCCTCCATTCCCACATTACATACTTCTGATTATTTTATCGCATCGGTACATTGAAATCAAGCTTTTCCAGAAATTCACGAGAGTTTCACAAAAGAAAGGACTGTCCACCCTTTTCGCGAACAGCCCTTCTTAATTCGATCCATCACCCATGGATTTTCCTTTATTCATTTAACTCATGAATGTTCTTTGAAAGTTTCCGCAACGAGTCCACAATCTGGGAACTTGCCTGGCTCATACCATCTGCCAGCTTCTGCACTTCCGATGCAACTACTGTAAAGCCACGCCCGGCTTCCCCTGCACGTGCCGCTTCTATCGCGGCATTTAAAGCAAGAATTCTCTGACGGCCGCTGAATTCCTCGATTTTCTGTGTCTTCTCACTTGCATCATCAATGTATTCCACGCACTCCTGGATCCCCGTCTGCAGTTTATCCAGCAAACGCTTATTCACTGCAGAAGTATAAGATGCGCGCACAAACATATTAATCACATCGCCAAGCAGCGTCGCTGCTGCCTCGATTTCTTCCCTTGTCTTAACATTCACCTTGTGCAATGCCCGAACATAGGCCTCTGCATCGATACCAAGCTCTCCCGCAGTCTTCCGGAATGCATCATCATCCGGATGCTCCGGCAGCACCTGTCCGCCAATTACACTTCCCAGCACCGTTCCATCATCCAGGGTAATCGGTATTCCAAAATCCACGAGTCCTGCATGGCAGGAATACACGCCCTTTCCTTCCCGGTCACACTTCTCGCAGCGTCTGCGTCCTTCTGCACTTCCACGAGTCAGATCAATACAAAACTCTGTAAAGTTGTAGCACTCACTGATGTACTTTCCATCTGCCCCAACAGCCACGGTTGCAAGCCCGGTACTTGTTGCCCAGTTCTTCATGATGTCCTCAAATTTCTTCATATCACAGAAATCTTCAATACGGATCATATATTTTCCACCCCTTCTCTCATGGCTTCGCCATTTCGTAATAATATACAAATCAGTATATCATTTTTGGTGGTTTTTTACAATCTTAATCAATGTTCCATATGTGCATATTTTTCTTTCGTCGCAAGTCCACCCCGGATATGACGCTCGGACTTGTTGACATCTAACACCTTCCTTGCCTCGTGTGCAAGACGCAGATTGATCTGCTCTAAGCGTTCTGTGACGTCTTTATGTACGGTTGACTTTGAAATGCCAAACTTCCGCGCAGCCTGTCTGACTGTTGCCCCCTCCTCAATGATGTATTCACCGATTTCAAGTGCCCGTTCTTCAATGTAATCTCTCAACTATACAAACCTCTGTTTGACTGTTTGTACAGTGTATGAAGATGGTTACGGTAATATGATACCGATTGCTCCCTATATTTCTCAGATATATCTTGACAATATTGACTACATTGAAACACTTGCAGCAAAGTATACAAAACTTAGAAAAACACTACCGGCGCATTGAACAATTCGCACCTAAAACAGGAACCGTCAGGCTTCTACGTCTTACCGAAAAACAATATCAAAATATTTATATGGTGTCCGGCGAAACTGATTATCAAGAAAAAACAGTTAGGAGCAACTGTCATATTATGTTATAATTTAATATAAGCAAGGAACAAATGACTACATATTGTATATATGATGGTTTGTCGCTACTAGATATAATGATTGAACGCCACTCCAAAAATAGTGTATCGTTCAACTTAAAAGTTGATGAGGATATGCAACAAAGCAGAGATTGCAACAAAAGGAAAATGAGGAACATGGATTAGAGTAATATGAGTCCGCTTTGCGAAAAGTAATCAGGGAAACGGAGGACAATTCTATGACAGATAACACAAACAAAAGCTTTTGGGAAAGAATGGCAAGAATATATACTGCATTTATGTCAAAAAACGATACTGCTTATGGGCAAATCTGCAAACTGTCAGAACAGTATATAGACAGTGAGAAGTCTGTCTTGGAATTGGCTTGCGGAACGGGACAGATTACCTTCTTAATGGCAGGAAAATCCGGCTCGTGGGAAGCAACAGATTACTCGGAAAATATGATAAAAGAAGCTGAAAAACGCAATCAAGGCGAACACAAATGTGAACAGCTCCGATTTTGTGTGCAGGACGCAACGAATTTGACTTATGAAGATGAAAAATTTAATGTTGTCGTGATTGCAAATGCTTTACATATTATGCCACAACCGGAGAAAGCATTAAAAGAAATTCACAGAGTTTTGAAAAAGGACGGAATTTTGTTTGCTCCTACCTTTGTTTATGAAAGGGGCTATCCCAAATTGCCGATATGGCTTATGGAAAAAGCCGGGTTTAAAACCTATCATAAATGGCAAAGCAAAGAACTGAAAGAATATGTCGGTAGCGAAGGCTTTTGTGTTGTAGGGGTAACCTTGGTAAAAGGTAAACCGCTTTCGGAATGTGTTTTGGTTGCAAAAAAATCAATTGATTAAGTCGCTGTGAAATCGGGTGCAAAATAAAAATTATCAATTTATAAAATATTTAGTTGAACACCACTCCAAAAATAGTGTATCGTTCAACCTTGAGAATCGTCCGGAAAAGCAGATACAACCATTCGGATATACGGGCTATCAGATGGAGGCTGCAGGAGGATTATATTTTGCACAGGCTAGACGGTATGATGCCGGAGTGGGAAGGTTTGTCAGTGAGGACAAAATATCGGGATTTACTTCTGTACCGGATACATTAAACCGCTATAATTACTGCTGGAATCAGCCGATGGAGCATGCGGATATGAATGTTGTGGGGATAAATTTCGATGAATATGAAGAAGAAATGACTGGAGGCAAAAGAGTAGCACTCGTTGTTACTCCAAATATGGAGATACGATTACTGACTATACAATTGCAGCAGATATTTTAGGATATAAAGTGGTTGGAGAATATTACATTACTAGACAAGATGGGAGTTGTTTTGAATGAAAAATTATCAGAAATATTTAATTAGTGTATTTTGTATTATTATGTTAATTAGTATATTTAGTTTGGGTTATCAAGTTGGAAAGAAGGAGGAAAATATTGTGAAAGGAAATAATAGTATAAAATCTGAGACAGAGATTATTGCAAATGAGACAAAAGGGGAAAAAACAGGAAATTCAATAAGCGTGGCGGGGATTCTTGCATCGTATAAGTATGTTGATAGGGATATAAATCTCGAATATTTTTATAAATTGAATAATACAAGTACATATGAACAAATTCTTGAAGAAATAGGTGAGCCTAACGGTCAGTTTGGTTCGGGAATAATATATCAATATTACGAAATTGATAATAATTTGTATGTGAGCATTTTGTTTTCAAGTAGTGAAAATAAGGGATATGATAAAATAACATTAATAAGGTTATGCACACAGGAGGAAGTATTAGATACTATATATCCAAGATAAAGTATAGTTGAACACCACTCCAAAAATAGTGTATCGTTCAACCCAATAAGCATCCAGACCTTTGTATTATAATTTCACTTACGTACTTTCTTACTCTATTATCCCTTCCGCTCCACATATCTGGCGATTGTCGCCTTCACTTTTCCGATATCGAGTGGTTTCAATATATGCTCGTTCATACCGGCATTTTTCCGGATTCTGAAATAACAGATACGTAATCCGTACATATTTATTCCATACTGAATAGTAAACATTTGCCTCAAGCTTTGTCAACGCTTCCAACAGGATATTTTGTTGCATGTTATTACACAGAATCTTTAACCTCTATTCGAATAACTACTACTTTTTCATTACAACAGTTTCTCAATCTTCTTTATTAACGCCGCCAGATTGATCGTTAACCTGCCATCATACAGACCGACCGGGATATCCGCATCAATTCCATAAATCACAGGGAAGATTTCTTTGTTGAACTCATACACCATAATGCGCTTCTGGTATGGGTCCACAATCCAGTATTCCTTCACACCGGCATCCATGTATTTGGAAAGCTTCTTTCCATAGTCGCGAAGCCGGGTGGATTTTGAGATTACCTCCAGCACAAAGTCCGGCGCACCATATATACAACGCACCTTCATCCGGTCAATGTCGCACAAAATGACGACGTCCGGCTGCAGCATCGTCTTATCATCACAGTCAAGCTGTACGTCAACCGGAGAAATAAATGGCATGCATGGTCCATCATGCTCCAAAATATAATTCGATATCTGCCTGTAAACCTCTCCTGCGATCAACTGGTGAATCGTCGAAGGTGCCGCCATATCATAGATACAACCGTCAATCAACTCTACCCGGCGATCCTCCGGCAGCGCATAATAATCCTCCAGCGTATACTGTCCCTGAACCTTTGCCGCGTATGCTGTTCCGGAATCCTCTACCATATCCGCATACAGGTAATCACGGTCGCCATTTTCAAAGATGCGTGCCAATGCCTCAAGCGTATCATAGCGCGGCGATTTCGTCTCGCCCGTAAATATCTTCTGCACGGTTCCAAGCGGAACCCCCGACATCTGCGACATCATGTTATACGTGTATCCATGTTCCCGCTTCTTTTCTTTCATTTCTTCGATTGTCATATGCATCGCTCCTTTGAAAAATTCTTTCATTACCGATACCTTTATATTTAGTATAATACTCTTCTATGTATAAATCAACCGTTTTTTACCCGTTTTATATCCAAATATTTGATTTTTTTATTCTATGTTACATCCGTTAAGTATCCGTTTTTATTCAGTTAAGAACTCGTTTCTACTAAAAATGCAACTTATAATTGACATTTTTTCTCGGATAGTGATAGTTTAATAATGAATAAATGGACATACTACAGAAAAATGGTGAAAAATATGAATGAGAACATAAAATCTGCCAATCCGCTTGGCACACAAAAAGAATCAAAATTACTTGTCAAATTCGCAATTCCATGCATCATTTCGATGCTGGTAACTGCACTTTATAACATTGTCGACCAGATCTTCATCGGGCAGGGTATTGGAATCAACGGGAATGCAGCAACAAACATTACATTTCCACTCTCAACGACATGTACGGCAATTTCCCTATTGCTTGGAATTGGAAGTGCGACCAATGTCTCCCTGAAGCTTGGCGCAAAAGAAGACGAAGAAGCTGCCAATTACGCAGGTTGCGGTATCTGCCTGATGACGATCTTCGGACTTATCTTATTCGCATTTACCTCCATCCTGCTTACACCAATGCTCAAATTCTTCGGAGCAACAACAGAAGTCCTGCCATATGCACAGGAATATACGCGTATCGTTGCGATCGGATTCCCATTTCTGATTGCCAACACCGGTATGAGTAAACTGATTCTCGCCGACGGAAGCCCACGTTATTCGATGATTTCCATGCTGATCGGCGCCATCGTAAATACAATTCTTGATCCAATCTTCATTTTTACATTGGATATGGGAATGCGCGGTGCCGCACTCGCAACGATTCTTGGACAGATTGTATCCTTCTACATCAGTTTGCGATATATGTTTCATTTCAAGACTATCCGGTTACGCAGACGGTGTTTCCGCATCCGTGGAACTTATTTTGCAAACATCATGCGCCTTGGTGCAAGCGCATGCTTCAACCAGATTGCTATGACCATCGTACAGATCGTGATGAACAACGTCCTGTCACATTACGGTGCATCTTCTGTCTACGGAAGTAATATCCCGCTTGCCTGTGCCGGTATCATTACAAAGGTCAACATGATCTTCATGTCCTTTGTCATTGGTATCTCACAAGGCATCCAGCCAGTCATCGGATTTAATTACGGCGCAAAGAAATACAACCGCGTGAAGAAAACATATCTTCTGGCTCTTGCTGCTACAACCTTCCTGTCGCTGATTGCGTTTGCATGCTTCCAGTTTTTCCCAAGACAGATCATCCGTGTCTTCGGAGAAGGAAGCGAGCTTTACTATCAGTTCTCCGAGCGGTATTTCCGGATTTATATGTTCTTCACTTTGATTAACGGCATCCAGCCTGTAACTGCGAATTTCTTCAATTCCATCGGCAAATCGCAGCTTGGTATCTTCATGTCGCTGACGAGACAGATTCTCTTCCTGCTGCCGCTCATCGTGATCTTCCCAATCTTCATGGGAATCGACGGTGTCATGTATGCAGGTCCGATTGCAGATGTCGCAGCTGCTGTGGTCTGTGGTGTATTTACGATCAAGGAATTGCGCGAGCTGACGACTCTGAATAAAATCAACTAATTAATCACCTATTATTTTCTAGCTCATTTTGTCTATTGGTATTTAACTATTTTTAATTTGACTTTTCTGTTTTTTCTGTTAGAATTGCATTAACTTAATTTAATGAAGGAGGGTTTTATATGACACTTGATCAATGTAAAAAATACAACAAACAAATTGGATCAAAAATCAAAACATTACGAGAGGAACAAGGAATTTCGCAAGCTGAACTAGCTGAGAAATCAGGCATAAGCACTACTTATTTAAGCCTATTGGAAAATGGGAAAAGAGACAATATTACGTTGTCTACACTATACATGATTGGCGATGCTCTCCATATAGAAATCAGTCAATTATTATGTTTTTGCACTCATAGTATTGACGAAGCCATAGATCCGCCTAATCCTGATGATGAAGCAGAAGCACGGCAATTGATGATTCACAACGAAAGGATTCTTCTATCATTTTATCCAGACAAGTATTACAATAATAAAATTTCTTCTCTTATGGAATTTTTGTTATATTTACCACTAATTGATAAAACAATGTTGTATGATGCATTAAATGCTTTTCAAGGACACATTTTAGGAAACGAAGTTTATATATGTAAACGGATAAATGCTTTAATCAAGCACATTGCCGATTCTCCTGCCAAGCAATTTGCTGACGACCAATTAAACTTACTCCATGAAAAAAGAGATCAACACATTATTGATTTTAACATCCAAGAAGGAGACATAGACATTTCCGGTTATGACCAATATTATAATCTCATAAAAAACAAATTAAGTTTATGTCAATTACAGTCTCGACTTGATAATTTGAAAAAGGAGATTAACGAATGTACAAAAACATTATAACAACGAAATTATACTCCTACCAATGTATATTTTATTGGATTGATAAGTGTTTTGATTTTACACTTCAGGAATCCTTAACCATCAAGTCTTACCTCGTAGAAGAAATTTCCTATGTTTTTTCCCATGCCATTGATTATCGTCTACCTTTCGACACACCTAATCAAAAATATGTGAAAATACATAATTACATTACATGCATTTTCTTTCATTCATTTGAAATTACTCCTATTTCTTACCGTAATAGGAAAATGAACTATAACTGTCTACGGGCATCAATTGTTCCTAGCGAAATTGGTAGTGCATGGGTTTTAATGTTACAACGGAACTACGTTGTTACCCTATTTATACTGTCTTATCTCGACAGATTATATCGAACCACATTTAAGGAATTACGTCCTCTTTTTATAAAGCAATTGCATGAATACAACATTCTAGATAATGCTATCAACTGGTTTGGATTTGATAGAACAGAAATTTCAAAATTATATAGAATGAAATTATTACTTGAAAAAAATTATGAATTAAACAATCTTATCATCCATGCAGACAAATAATTTCTTTTATATATGCAGAATGCTTTTATATCAGGAAAAAGCATGTACACCGACTTTTTGATATACATGCTTTTTCTTTGTTTTATTATTTATTTTGTGATCCGGTCGATCTTCTCGCGTTCTTCCTGTGTAAATGTCATATTTGCGAGCATGCCGATGTTGTCTAAAATCTGGGATGGTCTTGATGCACCGATCAACACACTTGTAATATCGTTATCTCGCAGAATCCATGCAAGTGCCATCTCTGCCAAAGTCTGACCACGGTTTTCTGCAATCACATTCAGTGCACGAACCTTTGCAATCGTCTCCTCATTGATGGCTGTCTCCTGCAGGAATCTGCCATCGGTACGGATACGGCTGTCCTCCGGGATACCATTTAAGTAACGGTTTGTAAGTAAGCCCTGTGCCAATGGACAGAATGTGATGATACCGATGCCGTTCGCGGCTGCGTAATCTTTTAATCCATCCTCTTCCATCTCACGGTCGAACATATTGTACCGTCTCTGGTTGATGATAAATGGTGTCTTCATCTCCTTGAAAAGCTTCGCAATCTCGATCGTCTGCTCCTTGTTGTAGTTGGAGATTCCGACATACAATGCTTTTCCGCTCCGGACAATACCATCGAGTGCGCAGGCAGTCTCTTCGAGCGGTGTATTCGGATCTGGTCTGTGGTGATAGAAGATATCTACATAGTCAAGTCCCATCCGCTTCAGACTCTGATCGAGACTTGCCACCAGATATTTCTTGCTGCCCCAGTCGCCGTAAGGGCCCGGCCACATCGTATATCCGGCCTTCGTAGAGATGATCATCTCGTCCCGATATGGACGCAGACTCTTATCTAAGATCTTGCCAAAATTCTCCTCAGCAGCGCCATCATATGGGCCATAATTATTCGCCAGATCGAAATGTGTGATACCGTTATCAAAGGCTATCTCGCACATATCCATCATCGTATCGAAATTTCCGTTCGAACCAAAGTTGTGCCAAAGTCCAAGCGATACAGCAGGAAGCTTCAAGCCACTTGCGCCACAGTAATTGTACTTCATATTGTCATATCTTGTTTCTTTTGCAATATACATGTTGTACCCTCCTCGTATACCCAACTAATTTTTTGCGAAGCAGAAAGTCCCATGTATATGATATATTCCGACACTGGCTTCGTGTTATATGAATATGTTTGAAGCTTAGAGATTCTTAATGTTCTGTAAGTTATCAGCAATGTTTGAACACGATGTTCAAACAAGCCGCCACTGAGCCACGGATGGCGAATTGGCGGCGTTTGCGTACGTTTTCGATGTTTTCAACAGAACATTTAGCATCTCTTAGCTTCAATATATCACATATTACACGAAGCCAGTGTCAGAATATATCTATAAAAACCTCGTCTGCTTCGCAATTATTATAAACAAAAGGAAAATCGAAAAGAATATAATTTCTTACGATTTTCCTTTAAAATTTTACCCTGAACGAATTCTTGGAGTATTCTTACAGCCTCAACTTTTACTTCTTCAAATATTTCTTCAGATACTGCCCCGTATAACTCTTCTTGCACTTGGCAATCTCTTCCGGCGTTCCGGTTGCAACAACTGTTCCTCCGCCTTCGCCGCCTTCCGGTCCGATATCAATGATATAATCGGCGGTTTTGATGACATCTAAGTTGTGCTCGATAACCACGACCGTATTTCCACCCTCACATAACCGACGCAGGATATCAACCAGACGATGTACATCCGCAAAATGAAGTCCCGTTGTCGGCTCATCTAAGACATAGATGGTTCTGCCCGTGCTGCGGCGGGAAAGCTCTGTTGCAAGTTTGATTCGCTGTGCTTCTCCACCGGATAATGTCGTTGATGGCTGTCCAAGCTTAATATAGCCAAGTCCAACCTCCTGCAAGGTAGAAATCTTACGCAGGACGGACGGCACATGTGCGAAGAATTCGCATGCTTCATCGACTGTCATATCAAGTACATCGTAGATACTCTTGCCCTTGTACTTGACTTCCAATGTCTCCCGGTTATACCGCTTTCCATGACAGACCTCACATGGTACATATACATCTGCCAGGAAATGCATCTCAATCTTGATGATACCATCGCCACGGCACGCCTCACATCGGCCACCTGCAACATTGAAAGAGAATCGTCCCTTCGTGTAACCCATTGCCTTTGCATCTTTTGTGTTCGCGAACAGATCACGGATCAGATCAAAGACCCCTGTATAAGTTGCCGGGTTCGAACGTGGGCTTCTGCCGATCGGAGACTGGTCGATATTGATAATCTTATCCAACTGGTCCAGTCCTGTGATATCGTCATGCTTACCCGGTTTTACCTTCGCCCGGTTCAGAGTTCTCGCCAGATGCTTATATAAGATCTCATTGACAAGCGAACTTTTTCCGGAACCGGATACACCGGTCACACAAGTCATCACGCCAAGTGGGAACTTCACATCTATATTCTTCAAATTGTTCTGTCTGGCACCAAGCACCTCGATATATCCGGTTGGCGTTCTTCGCTCCTTCGGCACCGGAATCTTGATTCTGCCACTTAAGTAGGCTCCCGTGATAGATTCCGGACACTGCATGATCTCCTCTGCAGTTCCCTGTGCCACAACTTCACCACCGTTTGCACCTGCGCCCGGTCCGATATCAATGACATGATCTGCCGCAAGCATCGTATCTTCGTCATGCTCCACGACAAGCAAGGTATTCCCCAGGTCCCGCAGACGCTTCAGTGCTGCGATCAGCTTATCATTGTCACGCTGATGCAGTCCGATACTCGGCTCATCCAGAATGTATGCGACACCAACCAGACCGGAACCAATCTGCGTCGCCAGACGGATACGCTGTGCTTCTCCACCGGACAGGGTTCCGGTTGCACGTGACAGCGTCAGATAATCAAGTCCAACATTGATCATAAACCCAAGTCTTGCCTGAATCTCCTTTAACACCTGTGCACCGATCATCTTCTGCCGGTCGGTAAGCTCTAATTTCGAGATAAAATCATGCAGGGCTACCACAGAAAGATCTGTGACATCCGCAATGTTCTTTCCACCGATTGTAACTGCCAGAGACTCCGGTTTTAACCTCTTACCATGACAGACCTCACACGGCGTCACGGTCATGTATGTCTCATAATCCTGCTTGATTGATTCCGCAGTTGTCTCTCTGTACCGGCGCTGCAGATTCCGGAGCAGGCCTTCGTAGTTTGCATAGAAAGCATCTTTCCCATTATAAGCACTCTTATAGTGTACATAGATTTTCTCGCCCCCGGTTCCGTACAGGATTACATGCTTTGCTTCTTCCGGCAGGTCCTTAAATGGCACGTCCAGAGAGAACTTGTATTCTTCCGCAAGCGCTTCGAGACATGCATGGGCATAGCTCTTCTTATCACCACTCGACTGCCAGCCCGGTACGGCAATTGCCCCTTCATTCAAAGTCAGACTGTCATCCGGGATAATCAGATCAATGTCAAATTCCGTCTTAAACCCAAGTCCGGTACAGCAGGGACATGCGCCAAACGGGTTGTTGAATGAGAAGCTTCGCGGCTCGATTTCCTCAATGCTGATGCCACAATCCGGGCAGGAAAAGCTATCCGAAAATAACATTGTTTCTCCACCGATCACATCAATCTTCACCAAGCCCTCTGCCAGCTTCAGGACAGTCTCGATGGAATCGGTCAGACGGCTTTCAATGCCCTCTTTGACTGCAAGACGGTCCACAACGATATCAATATTATGCTTCTTGTTCTTATCAAGCTTAATCTCCTCTGACAGATCATACATACTGTCATCCACGATCACGCGCACATAGCCGCTTTTCTTTGCCTGCTGTAGCAGCTTGGTATGTTCGCCCTTCCGTCCGCGCACAACAGGCGCAAGTAACTGGAATTTTGTGCCCGCAGGCAGCTCCATAATCTCGTCAACCATCTGATCCACTGTCTGTCTGGCAATCTCTTTGCCACATTTCGGGCAATGCGGGATTCCGATACGCGCGTACAGCAGACGCAGATAATCGTAGATCTCTGTCACCGTTCCAACCGTAGAACGCGGGTTCCGGTTCGTTGATTTCTGATCAATGGAAATGGACGGAGAAAGACCTTCTATCGAGTCAATATCCGGTTTGTCCGCAAGCCCTAAGAACTGTCGTGCATAGGACGACAGAGACTCCATGTATTTTCGCTGTCCTTCCGCATAGATCGTATCAAAAGCAAGAGAGGACTTACCGGAACCGGAAAGTCCTGTCAATACTACAAACTGATCACGCGGAATCTTGATGTCAATGTTCTTTAAATTATGCTCTCTTGCACCTTTGATGGTGATATACTTATGTTCACTCATGACGTCTGTTTCCGCTTACTCCTTTGTCTAGCTAAATTTCTTAATCTTATCCATATACTTATCTGTATATTTCTTCACGTTATCTTTCACCATGTCCTCTAAATCTGACATGCTGATCTTCTCCTTCTTGTCAAGGACAAAAAGTGCACACACTGCACCTGCAAGGAAGATTGTGATCGTTCCAAGCATGCACATCTTCTTTCTTCTCTTCTTTTTCTTCATCTGCTGTACAAATTTTTCTTCCTCTTCGAGGCAGATTGCATCCTCCTCATCTAAGATTTCCGCAACCTCTTCCATCGCAATTCCTTTTCTTCTTGAGATCTCCTCAATCAATTCATCTCTTTCCATCGCAAGCTCCTCCTTATTATTTTTTATAATACTTCTTTGACTCTTATGTGATTGGGGTGTATTAGTCTGTATCAGATTCTAATAATATAAATATGTTTGGAACTTAGAAGTTCTTGATGTTCTGTAAATAATCAGCAATGTTTGAACACGATGTTCAAACAAGCCGCCACTGAGCCATGGACGGCGAATTGGCGGCGGTTGCGTCCGTTATCATTACGTGCATCAGAACATCTAGTACTTCTTAGTTTCAATACATCTTATATCATTAGAATCTGATACAGACATTTACACCCAAATCACATACAATTACCTATAGTATATCAAAAATAATTGTAAACTAATCATCATAATCCCGCAAGGCAATCTTTAATTCTTTCAACTCATCGCGAAGCACGGCTGCCTCCTCGAAGTTAAGCTCCATCGCCGCCTTGTTCATCTTCTTCGTCAGACGTGCAATCTCGGCGTTCAGTTCCTTCTTCGTCATGGATTCCGGATCTTTCTCGCGTTCCTTCTTCGCTGTCACGCTCTCACCCGTATCCAGACTGATCAGATCGCGGATATCCTTCTTGATACTCTGCGGTGTAATGCCATGTTCCTTGTTGTAGGCGTCCTGAATCTTCCGCCTGCGGTTCGTCTCGTCGATTGCATGCCGCATCGAATCCGTGATTGTATCGGCATACATGATCACATGTCCATCCACGTTACGCGCAGCACGTCCAATCGTCTGCACGAGTGATGTTTCTGATCGTAAAAATCCTTCCTTGTCCGCATCTAGAATCGCAACCAGTGTGATCTCCGGGATATCGAGACCCTCACGGAGCAGGTTGATTCCGACCAGCACGTCAAATACGCCCATCCGAAGATCACGCACGATCTCCAGGCGTTCCAATGTATCAATATCGGAATGCAGATATTTGACCTTGATATCGAGCTGCTTCATATAGTCCGTCAGATCCTCCGCCATGCGCTTCGTCAGCGTCGTAACTAATATCTTATTGCCCTTTGCAACCTCTTTGTTGACTTCTGATACGAGATCATCCACCTGTCCTTCGATCGGTCGTACTTCTACTTCCGGGTCTAACAAACCGGTCGGACGGATAATCTGCTCGACGCGGTTCTCCTCGTGTTCCTTCTCATAATCGGACGGTGTCGCAGATACATATAAGATCTTATCGATCTTAGACTCAAACTCCTGAAAGTTCAGCGGACGGTTATCCAGCGCTGACGGCAGACGGAATCCATAATCAACCAATGTCGTCTTTCTGGAACGGTCACCCGCATACATGCCTCGTACCTGTGGCAATGTGATATGCGACTCATCCACGATGATCAGATAATCGCCATCAAAGAAATTCAGCAGTGTGTTCGGCGTAGCGCCCGGCTTCATGCCCGCCAGTATCCGGGAATAATTCTCGATTCCCGAACAAAAGCCTGTCTCCTGCAGCATCTCCATATCAAACTCCGTCCGTTCACGGATACGCTGTGCTTCTAACAGCTTGTCATTCTCCTTGAAATATGCCACCTGTTGCTTTAGTTCCTCTTCTATCTCCACGATCGCATGCTTCATCTTCTCCGGTGCAACAACATAGTGCGATGCCGGGAAGATACAGGCAAAGGAAAGCGCACGCTTGATCTCACCGGTCAATGGGTCAAACTCCACGATCCGGTCAATCTCATCACCGAAAAACTCAATCCGTATTCCGTCTTCGAACGTCGATACCGGGAGAATATCTACGATGTCTCCTTTCACGCGGAAGGTTCCACGCGCGAAATCCATCTCATTCCGCGTGTACTGAATATCGATCAATTGCCGAATCAGTTCATCCCGATCCTTCTCCATACCTGGGCGGAGTGAGAGCATCATGTTCTTATATTCTTCCGGATCACCCAGACCATAAATACACGATACCGAAGATACAACCACAACATCTTTCCGCTCGATCAGGGCAGATGTCGCGCTGTGCCGCATCTTATCAATTTCATCATTAATAGCTGAATCCTTCGCAATATACGTGTCCGTCGACGGCACATATGCCTCCGGCTGATAATAATCATAATACGATACAAAATACTCCACTGCATTGTGCGGGAAGAACGCCTTAAACTCACTGTAAAGCTGTGCCGCCAGAGTCTTATTGTGCGATATGATGATCGTCGGTTTATTTAATTTGGCGATGACATTCGCCATTGTAAATGTCTTTCCGGAACCTGTGACACCGAGCAGTGTCTGGCATTTCTTTCCTTCCTGAAAGCCCTTTACCAGTCCTTCGATCGCCTCCGGCTGATCTCCGGTCGGTGCATATTCCGATACTAATTCAAAATGATCCATGATAAATTCTCTCCTTTTACTGTGCTTGAATCATTTTCTTTTAATGTTTTTGTTACCCACTGCCGAAAGCGCGTGGCTTTCTTAGAATTTATCCTAACTGTTTATAACACATATCATTCTACCACATCTTCTTTTATTTGTATAGAACAAATGTTCTTTCCCGATAAAATGCACTCCGATCTCCATACTATTGACTTCCACACACATAAAAATAACGGAAATGCCCTGCACTCCCGTTATCCTCTGCGTTTTCCATTCTTTTTATTCGTTACACTTCGTAATCCATGCACATACGCACATCTGTATATGGACGCACATACGTATTTGCAACTTCTACATGCGCCGGATGCTTCTGGTATCCCTTCAGCATTTCCTCATTCTCCAATGTCGTATCCAACATTACCTCCGCATTCGAAGACGCAAGTGGATTCGTTCTTACATGCACTTCCAGAAGTCCCGGTACCTTTCCGGCAAGTCCTTCCAGATGCTCTTTCATATTGGCAAGAATCTCTGCCTTCTTGTCCGCATCCGTCTCTTTCAATGTCCATAAAATAATATGTTTAACCATAATTGCCTCCTTGATCGTATCTCTTATCTGTATAAGAAATAGCACAGGATGTTCTGGCTGTCAACCAATTTTATCGTTCTGTTCATATGCTTTGCGCATTTCCCGGATTCCCTCGATCATTTTCACAAGATAATTCATTTCCTCTATGGAGAAATCACGTGTCATCGTCTCAATCCGCATCTGACTGCTGGCGACATCATCTTCCTCCAGAATATAATCTGCATTTACATGCAGATATTTACACATATTCCGAAATATCTCACACGAGAAACCTTTTCTTCCGCTCTCAATCTCATACAGGAATTTGGAGGAAATGTTGATCTGCTCCGCCATATGCTCTCTGGTTATCTTCTGCCGTTCCCGTTCACTCTGAAATTTTGCTCCTATGCGCTCATAAAAAGCACGATCCTGCATGTTTTTACACCTCGTTTTCCTCTGTGTCTATATATATTGGCAAACTACTCAGGACTTCTTCCCCCGCTTTCGTTCCTGAAGCATCATATATATCAAAATACCTAAAATCAAAACGACAAGCGTCAGGCATCCCCATGCAAGATATAGTTTTAACGACATTAGCACCACTTTATGCATACCCTCGCTTTTCGCAACAATCTGTTTTTATTCTCACATATTGGGTTTTTGCATAAAACTAGCTAAAGTTCCTTTTGATGCAACTATGGGTATAAAAAATCCCTGTTCCGTTTCCGAAACAGGGACTCAAATTATATATCATTTTTAATTTATACAGAAGGCTCTGTATATTTCATTACAACCGCTGAAATCGGTCCAACTGTAATTTTCAACTTGTTATTTGCAACGACATATTCTGTCTCATCCATCTGATAGCCACTCTCCGTCGTCGTGATACAGGCTTTCATCACCGCACCATCCTGTACACCAAGTCTGCGCACATGCAGGTTCAGCTCATGTGGTTCGTAATCGTTGTTCAAAATCACAACCACTGCCTCGCCCGGCAGGAACCGTCCATAGCTGACTACCTTATATTCACCATGCAGGAACATCACAGATCCCTTCATCAGCGCCGCACTGTCTTTGTGTACCTTAATGATATCACGGTGGAACTGAATCAGCTCCTGATCCTCTCTGCCCCACGGATATCCACGCCGGTTATCCGGATCGGTCCAGCCGCAAAGTCCGGCTTCATCACCATAATAGATTGTCGGTGCGCCCGGCCACGTCATCTGGAATACAACTGCCTCACGGAATACACCCTTGTTGATGTTCTCACCAGCGGCCTCCGGTCCCATCGTATGGATTCGTCCAACACGGCGATTTGTACGTGTCAGGAATCGTGAATGATCATGATTGGACAGCTCATTCATCGCGATTTCCAGAGAGTTCTGATTAAACCGCGACATATGGTGGCGCAACGCACCAGTAAATGCATCTGGATTTCCAAGCAGGTCACCGCGGAACTCATCACTGTGCTTCTCCACACCGGTCAAAAACCATGTAATCGGCTCCATAAATGCATCGTAGTTCATAACGGTATCCCACTGATCGCCCAAAAGCCATGCCTTTGGATCACCATAATGCTCCGCAAGGATCAGTGCATCTGGATTTGCTTCCTTCACTCTTGTCCGGAAATCACGCCAGAAACGATGGTTAAACTCTTCAGTATAACCAAGGTCGGCAGCCACGTCCAGACGCCAGCCATCCACGTTGTACGGCGGAGAAACCCATTTTTCACCGATACGCATAATATATTCATATAATTTCTCAGATTCTTCGTAATTTAATTTCGGAAGGGTATCATGTCCCCACCAGCCATTGTATGTGCCGTTGTATGGCCACTGCCAAGGGTCCTGGAACTTGAAGAAACTTCTGTACGGGCTCTGATAATCCACATAAGCGCCCTTCTCATAGCCCTCCTGATTCTCGTAAATACATTCTCGATCCAGCCATTTGTTGAAAGAACCACAATGGTTAAATACACCGTCCAAGATTACACGCATGCCGCGCTTATGAATCTCCTCCACAAGCTGTGCGAACAACTCGTTGCTGGCCTCCAGATTCGCCTTATCTGTCACACGCATAATATACTTGCTGGCTTCCTTATTGACCTTGCAGCCCTCCGGCAGACATTCTCCGCCATCCTTGACGATCTTTCCAAAATGAGGATCTACATAATCGTAATCCTGAATATCATATTTATGATTGGATGGAGAAACAAAAATCGGATTCAGATAAATGACATCCACGCCAAGTCCCTGCAGATAATCAAGCTTATCCATAACACCCTGCAGATCACCACCATAGAAGCTGCGGACATCCATATTGTCCGGATACTTAAACCAGTCCTTGACCTTGCGCGTGCCTTCCCCGATATAGCAGTACTCGTTGTCCTCGACATCATTGGACGGATCTCCATTGTAGAAACGATCCACGAAAATCTGATAGAACACAGCACCTCTCGCCCATTTCGGAACCGAGAATCCCGGCGCAATCTGGAAATTATAATCTGGATTCAAATCCTTCTGTGTGCCAAGCTTGTTATAATAGCAGATAACATTCCCGGCAAGCGCCATATAATAATAGTCTATGTCATCCGTTACCTCGGAAATGGTATATGCATAATAATCAAATAACTCGTCACTGCTTTCCACCTGCATGTTACAACGCTCCCCATTGTAAACCAGATAGACAGCATCTACATTGTTTCTTCCTGTACGGAACCGCAATGTCACCGAATCTCCAATCTTTAACTCTGCCGGATGCCGGTAGCTATCCGTTCCGTCCGCAAACAATGCACCGAAATTCAATGCAGTCTTTGTATTATATACATACTGTAATACTTTGAGAGCCTGTCTCTGATTCTCCACCATCAAGAGTATCCTCCCTAATTCTTTTTTGACGACTATCTATTATTTTAATACAGGACAGGAATTTACACAATAAAAAATTAAAAATAGAAAGGGAAAAGGACAGCCAACGATCGGCTGTCCTTTTCGGAGAAGGTATTTTGTTACTTTGGGGTGTAGCAAAAAACTATATAATGTATTGGGGGGTTACAAGTATTATTATACATATAAACCCTAAAAAGTCTGCCCAAACATTTAATTTTTTTCAGATTTTTTTTGTGCATATTCTCTTGAATCATGCCGCAAAAATTCGTTTTTTGTCGTCTTTTTGTGCATCTTGCACAATTCCATAGTTTCTATCACTACATTTTTCACAATCGATTACAGATTCAATCCGGTTGTATCCAGTCCATCCGGATAAGTTTCTGTTGGACTTACTTCAAAAAGTGCTTCAAATTCTGCACGGTTGATACGTTCTTTCTCCAGCAAAGCAGCTGCACAACGATGCAATACGTCAATATGACTCTCGATGATAAGCTTTGCTTCCTGATAACACTCATCCATAATTCGGCGCACTTCCTTATCGATCATCGCGGCGACCTTCTCGCTGTAATTTCTCGCATGTCCGAGATCTCTGCCAAGGAATACCTCTTCCTCGCTGTTTACCTCGTAGTTAATCAGCCCAACCTTCTCAGACATACCATACTTGACAACCATCGCCTGTGCGGTCTGGGTTGCCTGCTTGATGTCTGCAGAAGCACCAGTTGTGATATCGCCGAAGATCAGTTCCTCTGCGATTCGTCCACCAAAGCTGACCATGATATCCTGCAGCATATGCTTCTTCGTCATAAACACATTATCATTCTCCGGCAATGGCATCGTATATCCGCCAGCACCACGTCCATTTGGAATAATGGATACAAGATGCACCGGTCCAACCTCGCTCAGTAAATGGAACAAGATCGCATGTCCACTCTCGTGGTAAGCGGTAATCTTCCGCTCCTTCTCCGGTACAAGACGGCTCTTCTTTTCACCGCCAATTCCAATCTTGACAAAACACTTGTCAACATCTTCCTTCTTGATAAACTGCCGATTCTGTTTAGCTGCACAGATAGCTGCCTCATTCATCAGGTTCTCCAGATCCGCACCAGCAAAGCCTGCAGTTGTTCTTGCGATCTCATGCAGATCGACATCATCAGACAACGGCTTGTTTCTGACATGGACACGAAGGATCTCCTCACGTCCCTTAACATCCGGTCTGCCGACCATAACCTTACGGTCAAAACGTCCCGGTCTCAAAATCGCTGGATCAAGAATATCCACACGGTTTGTCGCCGCAAGCACAATGATACCTTCGTTCGTACCGAAACCATCCATCTCAACAAGCATCTGGTTCAATGTCTGCTCACGCTCATCATGACCGCCACCAAGACCAGAGCCACGCTTTCTGGCAACCGCATCAATCTCATCGATAAACACGATACATGGTGCATTCTTCTTTGCATCCTCAAACAGATCACGCACACGGCTCGCACCAACACCGACGAACATCTCGACGAAATCCGAACCGGAAATCGAGAAGAACGGAACACCAGCTTCTCCGGCAACTGCCTTTGCAAGCAGTGTCTTACCTGTTCCCGGAGGTCCCTCTAACAGAACACCCTTCGGAATACGTGCACCCAGCGTGTTATATTTCTTTGGATTCCGCAGGAAATCTACGATCTCCGCCATATCCTCTTTTTCTTCTTCCAGACCAGCGACATCCTTGAATGTATACTTCTGATCGTTCTCGTTTGACATATGTGCCCGGCTCTTGCCAAAGTTCATCATCTTGCCGCCACCGGCACCACCACCGCCACCGGCACCAGACATATTTGCCATGAATATCATAACAACGACCAGCAATACTACAATAAGCACGACTGTCGGCAACCATGTCCAGACGTTGCTCTGACCACTGACATCATGCAGCTCCAGGCGGATATTTCCGTTTCCTTTGCTCATGATAATCTGCTGCACCTTATTGACATCCGACACATAGAATTCTTTTTCTTCGTTTGTCTGACGATACGTGATGTATACCGTTCCTGTCGGTATCTCCTTATTCTGATAGATCTCAACGGAGCCTATCAAATCCTCGGATACTTCTGCTTGAAAATCGACGATCGTATAACCGGAATCTGTCTTTGAGTTTTTGTTCATGTACCAAATAATGCCACAGAACATCGCAAAGAACAGAATCAGGTAGATTCCGAGTCCTTTTTTTAATCCCTTCATGCTATGCTCCCTTCTGGATAAATTTATGTATTACTCAGAAATCACACCGATATATGGAAGATTTCTGTATTTCTGTGCACAATCAAGACCATATCCTACAACGAAGCGGTCTGGAATCTCAAATCCGGTGATGTCCGGCTCCAACTCTACAACACGGCGATCCGGCTTATCCAGTAATGTGACTACCTTAAAGCTTGCCGGTTTGCGCTCCTTCAATATATTGATGAGATAAGAAAGTGTACGACCGGAATCCATAATATCCTCAATCAGTACCACGTCTCTTCCCTCGATACTCTCATCGAGATCCTTGATCATCTTTACAACACCGGAAGACTTGGTATCATTTCCATAGCTGGAAACAGACATGAAATCCATCGTCACTGGTACAGTCAGACGCTTTGCAAGCTCACACATGAAGAACACGCTTCCCTTTAAAACACCGATAATATGAATCGTCTTTCCCTCATATTCCTTGCTTAACTGCTGTGCGATTTCTGCAATTCTTGCCTCCACAGTTGCCTCATCAATCATAACATCAATCTTTTGTTCCATTCTGATCTCCTTTGCTTTCATACTGTATTTTCATAATTTTGTTTGTCTGCTCATCCACATGATACGCTGGCGAAAACCGCAGTCCAACTACCCATACGATTTCCTGTCCGCATGCAAGCACCGGCCATCCTGCCCGTTTGATCCGGTCAATCTTCGCATCGATAAATACACGCGACAGTTTCTTCGTATTTCCAGCTGTATCAATCACGATATAATCTCCGTCTTCCGGTGTCCGGACACACAGAGTACCTTTTATTTTAGCATAGTCAATGAATTTCGTATAGTTTTTTTTCGGAATTGGTTCCGTAAAAGTAAAATCCTCAATGGATACGGAAAGTGTTCCCTTATCCGGGATTTCATAATCACCTGCCTGCGCAATCGCAAACCGGTAGTCCGTCATTATCTGCACCTTATCCGAAAGAATCAGCTCCCCATAATTTCTTCTCGCATGGATGCCATATGGAAGCTGTACACTGCTTCCAGAATCCTGATAGATCAGTGCCACAACCGCCTGTATATGCCGCCGCGTAATATCCTTCTTGCGCTGTGCGACCTGTCCGATTGCTTCCCATACAATATGCTCCTGCAGCACCGGTCCTACTTTATACAGTTCTGCAATCGAAAGTGTCACCGTTCTGCCAAAGGCATCCTCATCCTCTGTTGTATCGCATTGTTCCATCGCCTGCGTATGAATATAGTCATAACTTTGTGCCGCATCCTGCGCCAGCTGGCAGATATGCTCCACCGCCCGGTCATTCAATTCCTTCATCACAGGCAATATACTGTGCCGGATCTTGTTTCGTGCATAGGCAAGCTCAACATTTGTCGAATCCAGACAAAAATCCTGTCCGCATTCTTCCAGATACGCTTCGATTTCTGCACGCGACACACCGAGCAGCGGGCGGATGATATTCCCCCTGCTCGCCGCGATCCCGGCAAGCCCGTTCAATCCACTGCCCCGAAGCATATGGAACAGCACCGTCTCCGCGACATCATCCTGGTTGTGCGCGACGGCGATCTTATCGAATTTCAGTTGCATAACCAGTTCTTCCATACACTGATAACGATACTCCCGTCCCGCTTCCTCAACAGTCATATTTAACTGCTTCGCATACGCAGGAATATCTTTCCGATATTCCTGATACAGGAATCCAAGCTTTGCACACAAGTCTTTGGTAAATGCGGCATCATGATCTGCCTCCGCGCCCCGGATGCCATGATGCACATGCACCACAACGATGCCCTGCGAAGGGATATGCAACACTGGCATAAGCGCCTTTAACACGCGTAGCAGGCACACGGAATCCGCACCACCCGACACACCGACTACCAGTCGATTTCCCGGTTCGATCAATCCGTGTGTCTGTATATAATTGTAGACTTTTTGCTCAAAATAATTCATACATACTCCGTCATTTGTCAGTTTTTACCATCCTTATATTAGCACAAACGATACCTTTCGTATAGCGATTCACAGATTTTTCATGACCTTGCACACAATAATCGTTGCATCATCCTTCAATCGTTTTCCACAGACGCTTCGGATATCCTGGATGACCGCCTCCACCACAGTCTCTGGCTCCTCATCCTTTAACGCTTCCAGCAGTGTATGCATATAGTCGTCTTTATTTTCAAACAAAATACTGTCCAGCACGCCATCACTCACCATGACAATCAGATCGCCGGCATAATATTTCTTACTGCTGCACTCGCATCCAGCATCCTCCATCACCCCAACCGGAAGCGATGTCGATTTGATACACTCCATCCAGTTTCCCCGGCACACATAAGTCGTTGCGGCGCCGTATTTTACCAGATGTCCAACTCCTGTGTACAGATCCAGCAACAACATATCCAGTGTTGTAAAATGCTCCCCCTTATTCTTCTCTGCCAGATACGCATTCACAAGCCGCACTGCCATCTCCTGTTCAAACCCGGTCATGACTAGTTCCTCGACCGCAGAGAGCAGCGCTTCACTGTCTTTCGCCGCCTGCACACCGTTTCCCATGCCATCAGCAATCATCAAAAGCGCCTGTCCATTCTTCAGATTCCCAATATAAAAATTGTCTCCCGATATCACATCTTCCTGACAGGAAAGTCGACGGGCGGCAGTCTGAATGCGGAACGCAGGCTTCTGATTTAATATAACAAGGTCATAGCTCCGTCCAACCATCTGGCGGCTGTCCTCCCCGATCTCAAACGGGATTCCCGTCTCCTTGCTTGCAATCTTGCGCACCGCCTCTGCACCGACCAGTCTGCCACGTCCCACGCGGGCATCCGCATAGAGCTGGTATCTGCCATTCTGCGCCTTTAAGAGCGTCAGCGATTTCACATGTACGCCCATCCTGCCCAATTCCGACACGATCGCCGTCTCCGCATCCTTACGCATCGCAACAGGGCTGTCCAACTGCTTTGTAAAATCCTCCAGCATCGTTCCGATCTGTGAAAACCCAATCCGCTGCCCCTCCGTCCCTGCAAATGTATAATCAATCCGTTTCAACGCATCCGAGAAACTCCGCACGCGTGAAAGCGTAAGCTTGCCCCATTCTGCCCCGGAAAGTGCCATGGCATCCCCCTGCGTACGCACTTGCACGAACAGGCGTCCCGGTAAAAAAAACAGCACAAACACCGCAGTCGCAATCGCCTTGATGCCAGCCTCAGAGAGCATCTGCGGAAACGCAAAATATCCAAGCAGACAATCGCTCGCTACAAAAATCAGAATGCTTCCGTATCGTCCCATATGCAGAAATTCGGTCAATCCATTTACCAGCACGGCAAGAAATACCCACGCGGCAAGCATCTGCATATCATCTGTCCGGAGGGCATAGATGGCACCAGAGATTGCCGCCCAGGAAACGCCAGCCGAAAATCCAAACCGATACGATATATAAAAGATTGTAAACAGGCACACGCTCGCAAGCACCTCGACGACTCCGCCAAGCTGAACCGGCATCCCGGCAAGTACGGTTGTTGCAAGAATCAGCACTGCAAGCATCGTCTGGGTGTCTGTTAAAAAAAGGAGCTTATCCCCACTCAGATTCCGATAAGAAAAGCAATACGCTAACATAAAAGAAAAAACGAGCGCACCTTCTGCGCACGCCAGAGGGATTCCGATTGCCCCTGGCAGCCAGAACGCCGCACCGATCTGGAGAACGATCGTCTCCAGTCCGACAAGGACAGACAACAGAAACGAACGCGGATATAATAGCTGCAACTTTCTGACGCGTACAAGCACAGCTGCCATCACCCAGATCAGTGGATAGATCATCTGTCCCTGTTTCTCAAAACCACCCTGCTCAAAAAATGCGCCGAGCAATCCGAGTAGCAACATCCACGGACTTCTCCCGCAGGCGCTGCCCGCACCAATGATTGCCGTCCCAAATGGTGCTGTGCCAAGCAGACTGCAATGTCCCACACAATATGCAATCAGAATATCTGCAATACCAGAAAAAAGCTTCGCCACTTTCATTTTCTCAATCCCCTCTACCCGATGGTTTCCGTCTGTTTCAAATTTGCCATACAAGTTTATACAATTCTTCCGACTGTGTATGTCTAACAGTGACAGCTGGGAGATAAAATTTATAGACATTTTTACGCAAAAAAGCTTCCGGCAATCTACCGGAAGCTTTCTGTCTTCTTATCTCTGATTCATTTATTCTGCCGGACGGATAACCAGCTCATCTGGTTTCACTAACCCGAGCTTGTCCTTTGCCACGTCCTCTATATATTCATTCGTCTGCATATATTTCTCCTGTGCATCGAGGTTCGCCTGCTCCTGCTTTGCCTCTTCGACCTTCAACTCCATCGTTTTCTCGGTCTCTGCCAGCTGCTTACTCTTCGTGTGCAGACTTGTCGCACGCACAATCGAAGTCACACATATAAATATAACCGCCGCAACAACCAGAAATGTGATCACCGGCGACTGACGATATCGAACTGATTTTTTTGTACTGCTTTTTGCCATTTCCATACCCACTTTTCATACCTAAAGATATTTACATTTTACCCTTATTATCGCTATTTTTCAACAATTTCTTGTGCTTTTTCGCGGATTTTTTTACCTTGTACAAGATGTTGTTTACAGATTTTAACAAGGCACAACTTATAGTGTAATGGAACAATACAACGCCAAACAAAATGCCAACCGCCATATACCAGTGCAGCACACCATCCCCATATACGTGGATGCACTCCAACGTCACATAGGTCCAGATCAGCCAGAAGCAGACATCTTCCATTGCTATTAAAATTGAATTATGAGATACCACGCGTCGAAATACACGCAAAAGATCATACGACAGTGTGAGGGCGATTCCCACGGCAACACTCATGATAAACATGGCACCCTGTCGTATCAATACATCTGTCAATTATCGAAACAGCCGTTTGGCGATCGCCGCGGCTTTCTTCTTTCCCTTTTTGTCCGAATAAAGCATCCCCTGTATCGTTCCGGTCAACTGGAGTTCACCCTTCTCCATATCCAGCTTCTCTGCGTGCAGATTCTGCCCCTTGATGGCAAGATGATCTGCTGTTGTTTCTACCTCAACAAGCTCCGGTTCCATCGATATCACCTTTTCCAGTCCGGTGAGGCTCATATGTGCGCGTTGTGTAATATGTATCATATGACTTTCCATGTATGCTCCTGCACACTTGTTATAGCATAAATATATGCAGGCACTCTGCGATTTATGAGCCTTCTACCTTCCATCAGAGATATTCAAACATCTCTTTTGCATCTTCCTTTTTCGTAGAATCCGCGATCATTGTCACCTTAACCTTCACGGATTTATTACCAAACGATATCTCGATCACATCGCCAAGCTTCACATCATAGGATGCTTTCACGACTTTATCATTGACCATGACTCTGCCTGCATCGCATGCATCATTTGCTACGGTACGACGCTTGATCAGACGCGATACCTTTAAATATTTGTCCAAACGCATAGCACGTTCCTCCTTACTTTCCTCTCATATGAAAAAGCTGCCGCAGCATGCGACAGCTTTTCACTCTTTATCGAAAAATCTTTTCGGATAAGAATCAGATTAGTTTAAAGAATCCTTTAAAGCCTTACCAGCCTTGAACTTAGGAGACTTAGAAGCAGCGATCTTCATTGTCTCGCCTGTTCTTGGGTTACGTCCCTCACGAGCAGGTCTCTCAGCTACTTCAAATGTACCAAATCCAACTAACTGGATCTTCTCACCATTCTTTAACTCTTCTGCTACTGTCTCTGTGAAAGCCTTAAGTGCCTTCTCAGCTTCTGTCTTCTTAAGTCCAGCCTTCTCAGCCATCTTTGCAACTAATTCATTCTTGTTCATCGAAATTTCCTCCTATAATAAAACGATGTTTCCTGACCACATCCCCCGCGGTCGAATCTTGTTTTTATCAGCTTTGCCAACAAAGCCCTACGCATATTTATACCTTGTTGCCCTTTGTTTGTCAAGGAAAAAAGCCAAGTTTTTGGCACTTTTTGGGAATTTCGATGTCAATTTTACCCTTCCATCTGTTTCCCAAGGAATTTCGCTGCAATCGCCGCCGCTTTCACCTCAGATTCGCCGATTTGCCTGCTTCCTTCCCGGCTGAGCAAAATTACCGCGCCAATAGCATCGCCCTCGCAGATGATCGTCTGCACGATCTCTCCATCATACTCATTATCTCCGTGCCCGAGAATCCGGATAAACTTCTTTTCACCTTTCCGCGCCAGAATCGCTTCCCGGTCATTGATCGCATCCTCCAGTTCCCGGTGCAGGGATTTGCCGAGCAGATCCTTCTTGGAGATTCCCGCGACCGCGATGATCTGATCCCGGTCACAGACGCACACGCCACAACCAAGACTTGCTGCGATCGCATCAACATACTCCTGCGCAAATGCAGAAAGCTCTCCGATTGGTGAATATTTTTTCAGGACGATCTCACCATCCTTGTCGGTAAATATTTCCAATGGATCGCCTTCCCGAATCCGTAACACGCGCCGGATCTCCTTTGGAACGACAATTCTGCCAAGCTCATCGATCCGTCTGACAATTCCTGTTGCTTTCATTTGATTATTTCCTCCTGTTCTCCTGACATACTTCCATTTTTGTACTGTATGGGTAGTATGTGGAAAATCGAAAGAAATATTCGATTCTTATTTGAACAAATTAATAAACTTTTTTATAATACCTTGATTAACATTTTCCGAAGTTTTGCCATAGATTCCTCTTTATTTTACTGCAGTTTACGGATTGCATTCACAGTAATGTCATACTGCTCCTTTACTTTTTCAAACATCACATCTGTACCATCTAACTCTTTTGCACGAAGCTTCTCCGTCAGCGCTGAACTTACCTCATACAGCTTGTCAAATCCGAGATTGACACAGACACCTTTGAGCGTGTGTGCTGCACGAAATGCACTGTCCACATCCTTCTCCTTAAGTGCTGCCTCCAATGTCTCATAGGACTTGTCGTTCAAAAATCTGATTGCAAACCGCTGCACCATCTGCTCGCTGCCGAGACGGCTCAATACCTCATCGAAATTTGATCCCATCTCCTCATAGCATGCTCTTACTTCCATTCCTGTACTCCTTTCATGTCACTAAATGCTGTCTCTGGATTTAACCCGTATTTCTCTATAATCTTCCTTGTTGTTCCATCTTCCTGCATCTCATTCAATGCCTGTGCCAATTTCCCAATCACTTCGTTATCGCTTCCCTTTATAAACGCGATTCCAAGTTCTGAATTATACAAACTCTCGTCCAGAATCCGGTAAGCATCCGGATCGGTCTCTACAAATGTACGAAGCGCACTTTCATGCCCGGCAATCGCATCCACATATCCTTTTCTGAGACTCGCGTAAATCTCATCCATAGAAGAAAAGCTGAACAGATCCCCCACCTGTGGTGTCGCCGGATTATCCTGATTTAAAAATTCCCGTTCTGGTTTACTCGTCGCCTGTACTGCTACACGCGTTCCTTCAAGATCGGATAGTTGAAAAATATCACTGTCCGCATGCACCACAACAACCTGCCGACTGTTCAGATACGGTCCAACCCATGTATACTCTTCTTCCCGACCAGTCATCGTGAAGCTACCCCACAGACAATCCACGCTTCCTTCCTCCAGATATTCGTCCTTGTCCTCCCACACGATCTGTGTAAAGACCGGCTCGTATCCGATGCGGCGGCATGCCTCCTGCGCAAGCTCGACATCCACGCCTGCAAATTCACCATCCTCGTTGATATAATTAAACGGTTCATAGCTGTCACTGCCAATCACCAGCTGCGGCAGTTTTGACGACTGCTGTGTGCTTTCTGTCGCGGTTGATCCACAGCCCGCAAGCAGTACACACCCCGTCATACATGCAGCTATGATCTGACGAAGTTTCTTCATTCTCATTGGTTCTCCCCCTCTTTTTTCTCCCTACAATATTTTCTTATCATCGCGAACATCTTCTGCTCATCGAGTGGCTTTGACAAATGTTCACTCATCCCCGCTTCTTTGCTCTGCGTTCCCTGAAAATCCTGCATTGTATTATCTTTACTATTATCCCCTTTTTCTGTCTCTGGCGCAAGTAAAAATCGAAACTCGATTGTAAAGGTCGTCCCCACGCCCTCTTCACTTGTAAAAGAAATCGTTCCACCAGCTCTTTCGCGATGGAAAGTCACACCGGCTGCGGCTGCCTGCGTCTCAACAAGCTCTCCCATCGTCTCTCCGCCATGCAGATGAACTCCAACATTCTCTGGAATCTTCAATCCCTCCCATGTATTTGTCTGTGGGAACAGAATGATATCCGTTGAATAAATCGTGCTGATTGCCTGTATGATCTGATATTATTTTTCTATGTATTCGGTGTTTTTTCGTGCATATCGATAATGAATCATATGAAAAAATGATACAAACAGCAAATACAACAAAACCGCGTACGCCATTGTCGTTGTACGATATGTAAACATTTCGCCCGACGTATAAAATACATACAAATGATTGTCCTTGTAGCTCCGACGCATGACATACCATGTCTGTCCGTCCGACTTTATCTTCTGCATCGTATTATCCGTCCCAGCCCTGTTTTTCCGCTGTCTCTACGACTGTTCCTGAAATGGATTTATTTTTCTTTGTTTCATCATTGCTATTTATGATAGAAGCGCCATCAGTGATAATGATGGTCGCCTCCATCGTAAAGTTATTTCCTGATAATAACGTATCTAACGATAATTCGTTATCTACTTCCTTATAGCCGGTGACATCCTCATAACAAAGCACCAATCCCGGCTGATCTTTCCGCGCCACAACCGCATACGCATAGGTTTTCCCATCCATCTCCGCATGCGAGAGCACCGATTTATTTTTTTATGTAAGAATTTCCCGAACTTCCGTGGTTGACAAATAATCCTTCCACATGGAATACTGGTTCGTGTCCGACTCTCCGACCGCATTCAGGTTCTTATCTTACATGTTGCATTACAGTATAAACATCAAATCTCCATAAGAAGGCATTGGCCACATCTCCTTATCGACGATCATCTCCAATGCGTCGACTGGAGTACGAAGTTCTGTCATGGCTGGCATGATCACATCCAGACAATATCTTGCACGTTCCGGACCTTCTTCCTTCTTCTCGATCTCAGCTGTTACCTCTGCCAGATGATTAAGTGCCTCGTAGCTTTCTGCAAGCAGGGCTGATGTCTTCTCCAGAAGCTTCTCCTGTACGCTTACATTGTAAGTCTTGCCAGCTGCACGTACCTGGTTGACAGATTCTGCAAGTACGGTTGTGTATTTGACAACCGCTGGAATGATCTGCTTCGTTGCCATATCGATCATCGTTCTTGCCTCAATGTTGATTGCCTTCGCATAAATCTCATACTGGATCTCCGCTCTTGCCTCAAGCTCTGCCTTTGTAAATACCTTGAAATGCTCAAACATATCAATGGCTGCATCCGTCGTAAGCGCCGGGATTGCATCGACCATTGTCGGAAGGTTTGGAAGTCCTCTGCGCTTTGCTTCCTCCTGCCACTCCTTGGAATATCCATTTCCGCTGAAGATGATACGCTTATGCTTTTCTGTATATTCTACAATCAGCGCGTTTAACTCTTTGTCGAAATCCTCTGCCTTCTCCAGTCTGTCGCAGGCCTCTTCAAATGCCTCCGCTGCGATCGTGTTTAAAACGACGTTGCAGTTTGACAGAGAATCCTGGGAACCAAGCATACGGAACTCGAACTTATTTCCTGTAAAAGCAAACGGTGATGTACGGTTACGGTCAGTTGCGTCCTTGCGGAAATCTGGAAGCGTTGTAACACCCGTTGCAAACTTCTCACCCTTGATACTATGGGTTGCCTCTCCATTCTTCAGAATCTGGTCAAGCACATCCTCGAGCTGGTCGCCAAGGAATACGGAGATGACCGCTGGTGGTGCTTCATTGCCACCCAGTCTCTGATCGTTTCCGACATCGGCTGCAGATACACGAAGCAGATCTGCATGCTCATCAACCGCCTTTAAGATACATGCAAGTACAAGAAGGAACATTTTATTCTCATGTGGATTCTTGCCTGGATCAAGCAGATTAACTCCATCGTCAGAAGTGAGTGACCAGTTGTTGTGCTTACCGGAACCGTTTACCCCTGCAAACGGCTTCTCGTGAAGCAGGCAGCGCATACCATGACGACTTGCAACCTTCTTCAAAATACGCATCATGATCTGGTTGTGATCCTGTGCGATATTGACCGGTGCATAGATCGGAGCCAGCTCGTGCTGTGCCGGAGCAACCTCGTTGTGCTGTGTCTTCGCAGCGACGCCAAGCTTCCAGCACTCCTCATTGACTTCCTTCATATATGCACTGACACGCTGACGGATCGTACCAAGATAATGGTCATCCATCTCCTGTCCCTTTGGTGGCATCGCACCAAACAATGTACGTCCAGTGTAGATCAGGTCCTTACGCTTTAACCATTTTTCTTTATCAACAAGGAAATATTCCTGTTCGGCACCAACGGATGGTGTCACACGTTTTGCAGTTGTATTTCCAAATAATCTTAAGATACGGAGTGCCTGCTTATTAACTGCCTCCATCGAACGAAGCAATGGTGTCTTCTGATCGAGTGCCTCGCCAGTGTACGAACAGAATGCGGTTGGAATACAAAGGATCCCGCCTGCAGAGTCATGACGTACAAACGCTGGAGATGTACAATCCCATGTCGTATAACCTCTTGCCTCAAATGTCGCACGAAGTCCGCCGGATGGGAATGAAGATGCATCTGGCTCTCCCTGGATCAGCTCCTTACCGGAGAACGATAACAATACCTTTCCATTTTCCTTCGGTGCTGTGATAAATGCATCATGCTTTTCAGCAGTCACACCGGTCATCGGCTGGAACCAGTGACTGAAATGTGTTGCCCCTTTCTCGATCGCCCACTCCTTCATCTCGTGGGCTACCACATCCGCGATCTCCAATGACAATTCCTTGCCCTCTTCAATCGTCTCCTTGAGTTCTTTGTAAACCTTCTTCGGAAGTCGTTCTTCCATGACCGCGTCGTTAAATACGTCACAGCCAAACAGCTCTGTTACGTTTACATTTTCTTCCATGTTGTCTTCTAAACCTGTCCTTTCACGTTTCCTTAATTAATTTTGAAAGTTCTCCCCTTGTATTATTATTTTTTTTATAGTATATTTTATGAAGTTTGCTTTGTCAAACAATATAATAGGTAATATGCCGCTATTTTGAATCATCTGGCGGCATTTTTATTCAGGAGGGAAAATATATATGCAGCGAGAATCTTTCAAATCCCGCCTTGGTTTTCTGCTTGTATCGGCAGGATGCGCCATCGGTATTGGAAATGTGTGGCGTTTTCCATATGTTGCAGGGGAAAACGGAGGCGGTCTTTTTGTGCTCTTTTACCTGATCTTTCTGGTAATTATGGGGCTCCCGGTTTTAACAATGGAGTTTGCAGTCGGACGTGCGAGCCGCAAGAGTGCGGTGCTTGGATACAAGGCACTCGAAAAGCCCGGCAGCAAATGGCATATCCACGGCTGGTTTGCCATGGCTGGATGCTATCTGCTGATGATGTATTACACAACCGTATCCGGCTGGATGCTTTCTTATTTTTATAAGTTTGCCACAGGTGCTTTCCATTCTGGTATGGACACCGACGCGACATCTTCCGTATTCACAGATTTGCTCGGTGATCCGCTTCAGATGACGATCTGGATGGTCATTATCGTGGTCGCAGGATTTCTCATCTGCAGCCGCGGCTTGCAGAACGGATTGGAACGGATCAGTAAGTTCATGATGCTGGCATTGCTTGCACTGATCGTGATCTTAGTTGTACATAGTCTGACATTATCCGGTGCAAAGGAAGGCCTGAAGTTCTACCTTGTACCAAATGCAAAAACCGTATCCGAGGTCGGTCTTCGAAATGTGATCTCTGCGGCTATGAACCAGTCGTTCTTCACTCTGAGTCTGGGTGTTGCGGCAATGGAGATCTTCGGAAGCTACATGAGCAAAGACAATACGCTTACCGGGGAGGGCGTCCGTATCTGTGCTCTCGATACATTTGTTGCAATCATGGCAGGACTGATCATCTTCCCGGCATGCTTCAGCTATGGCGTGGAAGTCGGTGCCGGTCCAAGTCTGATCTTCGTCACACTGCCAAATGTATTTGTAAATATGGCAGGCGGAAGAATCTGGGGAACACTGTTCTTCCTGTTCATGACATTTGCCAGCTTCTCAACGGTTATCGCTGTATTTGAGAACATCATTTCGTTCTGTATGGATATGTTCCATATCAGCCGGAACAAAGCGTCACTCATCAACTGCATCATCATCCTGATCGCGAGCATGCCTTGTGTCCTCGGTTACAATGTCTGGAGCAGTGTGCATCTGATCGGCGGTCGTGACGTACTCGACACGGAAGACTTCTTAGTTAGCAACCTGCTGTTGCCGCTTGGTTCACTCGTCTATCTGTTGTTCTGTGTTACCAAATGGGGATTTGGATTTGATAACTACATCGAAGAGGCAAATACCGGAAAAGGGCTTAAAATCAGCCGGAAATTAAAGCCGTATTTCCAGTTTATACTTCCGGTTTTGATTCTGATCATTCTGATTCAGGGATTGCTGTAGCCGGATCCGGGGAGATCGTTATACTATATTTCGAAAAGGATTTTACTGATATGGAAAAGCTCAAATATATAAAGCCGAAACTTTTTAGCACTATGAAAACATATACAAAGGAACAGTTTGTGAAGGATATCGTCGCAGGTATCATCGTGGCGATCATCGCATTGCCCTTGTCGATCGCACTTGCCATCGCCTCCGGTGTCAATCCGGAGCAGGGTCTGTACACAGCCATCATCGCAGGATTCTTCATCTCCCTGCTCGGTGGCAGCCGCGTGCAGATCGGCGGTCCTACCGCAGCATTCGTTGTTATCATCTACGGCATCATCGCCCAATATGGCATGACCGGACTTACAATCGCTACTTTTTTGTCCGGCATCATCATGATCATCATGGGACTGTGCCATTTCGGCAATCTGATCAAATTTATCCCGAAAACGATCACGGTCGGCTTTACATTTGGTATCGCCATCGGCATCTTCGCCGGACAGCTCAAGGACTTCTTTGGTCTGTCCATGGGGGCTGTGCCATCCGAATTTGTTGATAAATGTGCTGCCTATGCGAAAGCATTCCACACGATTGACTGGATGACGTTCGGTATCGGTATGCTCGCGCTGCTGATCCAGATCTTCTGGCCGAAGGTATCTGCGAAGATTCCGGGCAGCCTGATTGCAATTCTCGTAACCACACTGATTGTCCAGCTCGGCAAGCTTCCGGTAGCTACGATCGGGGATCTGTACACGATTAAGGCAGGTTTCCCGAAATTCGCTGCCCCGCAGCTTTCGTTCGCACTAGTGAAAGAATTAATCTCACCGGCATTTACAATCGCAATCTTAGCGTCCATCGAATCGCTGCTTTCCTGTGTCGTATCCGATGGTATGATTGGTGGACATCACCGTTCGAATGCAGAGTTAGTCGGTCAGGGTGTCGGTAACATCATGTCGTCTCTCTTCGGCGGTATTCCGGCAACCGGAGCGATCGCCAGAACCGCAGCCAATGTCAAAAATGGCGGACGTACCCCAATTGCCGGTATCGTCCATGCGATCACCCTGCTGTTGATCCTGCTGTTCCTGATGCCATATGCATCTATGATTCCGATGACCTGTCTTGCCGCAATCCTGATCATGGTTGCCTACAACATGAGCGGCTTCAAGACATTTGGCCACATGATCAAAACCGCACCGAAAAGCGATATTCTCGTCCTGATCACCACTCTGCTTCTGACGGTATTCTTCGATCTGGTTGTGGCTATCGAGATCGGTATGGTCATGGCCGCATTCCTGTTCATGAAGCGAATGTCCGATGTCGGTGAAATGAAACCATGGATCTACAAAGAAGATCTGGACAAAAACGAGATCTCCGAGCACACGGACCTGAAGAATGTGCCGCGTAACACAATGGTATATGAAATTCTCGGTCCGATGTTCTTTGCGGAGACAAATGACTACCTTGCATTTACACACGAAAAACACAAGAATGTTCTGATTCTTCGTATGCGTGATGTTCCGGCGATGGATATCACCGGGCTGGAATCACTCGAAGAGGCATACAAGACATGCCAGAAGAAGGGCATCCACTTACTGCTCTCCCACGTGAACGAACAGCCACGTCATGTAATGGAGAAGGCCGGTTTCGTAGAGAAGCTCGGCGAAGAGAACTTCTGTGAGAACATTGATGTTGCATTAGCAAAAGCGGCAACGTTTGATAATTAAACATTCTGCTTACCATAACAAAAAGCCCCGATTGCGTCCGTGGATATATTTCCAATCACACCGGACTGCAACAGGGGCTTTTGTATTATATAATTGCTTTGGTCTTCTCCATCACATCCTGCAGGATTTTCAGATTCTGCATGGTATCGCTTGTCTCCAGTGAATGGTTGGCGTTCTCGTAGACGTGCATCGGAACGCCCTGCGCTTCACTCATCTGAATCACCGCAGGCACATCACTCCACGGATCAGCCGTTCCGATAAATGCAACCGCATGCTTCGGTGCGAAGGTGTAGGTTGCCTCAAGCGGCGTGTATAAGATATGTCGAATATCTGCTGCCATTCCCGCTTCTTCAAGCTTCTGTGCATAGGCAGATGCGATAATCGTGCCAACGCTCTTCGATACAAACAGTACTTCTGCATACGGTGTAAAATCGACCTCGGCAAGCTGTTCTTCCGCCTGCGCATACAATGCATGGAAAGCTGCCTCCATCTTCTCTTTGTTCCCACGGATATTCCCCGCCTGATAATCGTATTTCAAAGCGATCTGCTCGTAGCCTGCCTCTCCCGCCAGCTTCCGGCTGTAATATAGGAGCGGCTTGTCCGCATGGTATCCGATTCCCGGAAAAAATATTGCTAATTTCTTCATAGATTTGTTCCTCGTTTTTCATTTTGATTTGGTATTAGAATTTCCCATCCGCATCCGGTTTTGGACCACTATCCGTGTTCATATAGGAATTATCATCATATAAGGTCTTCCAGCTTGTCTTATATATATTTAAACCATCACCCAAGTCTTCATTTACCGTCGGTTTTATATATATTTCTGGCGCAGAATCAACAAGATTCTGCACTGCCGAAAAACCTGTTTCAACTGTGTTATCAAACATGCTTAATGCCTTTTCATCATGAATAAAAATTATTTGATATGCACTTCTGCCTTCCCCATCTGCACTATATGTAATCTTTGCAATATCAAAGTTACAGGTTCCGCCTGCAATTCTCCATCTGATATTATAAACATATTTACACTCCAAAGCCTGTTCATTTTCAAAATTTATCTTTTCTGCATTTTCATATATGATTCCATCATTATAAAGAACCGCGCTCTGACCATTGTCTCCATACCCATAATTGCAGGTGAAAATCTTTACAACGTTTCCGTCACGCATCGTAAATACATCCCCAATATCCATTCCTCCAATCACCGCGTTCCACTGACCAATTATTAACTCATCCGTTCCATCCCCATCGAAATCATCAATCACATAAAACGCATCTTTATTTTTACTCTTATCTGTAAAATTCTCGCTGGCTTCATAGGTTGTTCCCTGTTCAATGCACTGTTTTAAGTCCGCTAACACCGCTTCATAGGAAGTATACTTCGTAATAATTTCGTTTTCTGAAGCATCTCCCATTGTCGACACAGCCGTCTTTTCGGTAGTCGACTGATTTTCTGTCACAACGTGATGCACACCAACGCCGATTGCTGCTACCATTGCAGTCCCAACGATACCGATTGCAATTTTTCCACCAATTGTACCAAAGATTGCTGCCACACCTCCACTCGTACCAGAAGCTCCGACACTTCCAGCCGCTGCACCCGTTGCTTCTCCCGCGGGCACACCAGCTCCAACTGAGAACGCACCATTTGACACAGCTCCGGTTGCAGTTCCTTCTGCATCCATTCCGCTTACTGCTATCCCACTTCCTACTATCTGTCCAAATATGTCGGCCAACCATCCTGCAATGCTAATCGTATCAATCCCAAGTGTATATGCAAGGAAATTCTGATATGCAATCCACATCCATGGCACTTCTGCCAAACGATATCTTCTGATATTGGAATTTCCATTTTCCGAATCATCCACAGGCGCCAGTGCGATTGTCTGCAAAATAGCTGTCCGTGTCTGACTCAGTGTATATCTGATATCCGAATCTTTACATCCTGTCTTCACTGCAATCTCTGGCACACTAACACCAAAATAATAATAGTCCTGAAAAACGACACGATCCATCGGTGACAACGTAGTTACAATTTCCTGCACTCTTGTAACAAAAGAAGTATCCAAAACTGCATCTTCCGTTATAGTTAACGCCTCATCTTCCACCGCATAATCATAAAATTTCCCGTCTACCGCCTGTTCATAAGTATTCTCAACAGAATCATTATGAATCTCTGTCCATCCATTTTCCTTCAGATATCCCAGTGCCTCCTCATTTGCAAGCTCTGCAGCCCATTGGTAAAATCCGTTGGTCTGTTCCAAGCTTGTCACATTCTGGTAGATTTTATCGTATACCTGTGGCACCAACGATGTCGCTACATTTGAATCATGGACAACTGTATGAAGCATCGTGTAGACCGTGCTTACTGTCTCATTATAAAAGCTTTCATACCCTCCAAAATCTCCATTTTTAAATTTGTTAAGTTGCTCTGTAATGATTGGATTCATTTACTCCCTCTGATTGTTCACTTAAATGTTTTTTTATTTAGAATTTCCCATCCGCATCCGGGATTGATGGATCATCGTTCAAAATTGTTTCGTCCTCAAACATTGGTTTCCACGATAGTTTCTTATATGAATGTGCTTCTTCCTGCCCTGCCCATGTTGATTCATCAATTTCCGTATACTGTAGACTTTGATAATCATCGTCTAATTGCTGAAGGAATGTATCATATGTAACCTCTATCGGTCCACTGAAATAATCTGGTTGAGCACCATAACCTAATTCATAATATCTAATTACGCCATCTCTTCCACGCAATTCTAATAAACATGTACAAGAATAATCATCCTCCAACGACGAATCATAATATACCAAATCATAATTTTGATCATCGGAGGCATGTACCGACATAACATTTCCTTCACTATAATAGCAATTCCCATATCTGGCTTCTGGATGATATTCCCAATTACAGATATCTCGGATTTCTACCATCCTCTTCTCCGAATTCCAACAACCAAACAAAAGCTCATCTTCTCCATCCTCGTCAATATCTTCCAGTGCATAAAAACTGTTTTCCTTACTGTACGTTGTAATTGTGTAATAATCTGAATACTCACTTTTCCCGGTTGTAGCATAATCTTCCATCCCCGTTCTCGCCTGTTCCAGCATTACTTCTAATTGTGACTTTACCTGCTGCTCATCTTCGTTCTCCGGCATTGTCTCCTCTTCCGTTTGTTCTGTCTCAACTTCAGGTGCCGGTCCATCCTCCCACATAAGCGCACCATTGCCATCCTCTTCTTCTATTGCTACAATGTGTCTTTCCGGTTCGGACGATGCATGATGGATTCCCAGACCGATGCCGACAACCGCTGCAACTCCGACAACTCCAACTGCCACTTTTCCGCCAACCGTACCAAGGAATTTTGCAATCCCATGTGCGGATGCTTTCGCTGCTGCACCTGTAGCTCCGCCTGCCTGTCCGGTTACCGCTGCACTTGCAGCACTCCCTGCCTGTCCTGCCGTGGTTCCTGCAATACCTCCTGCCTGTCCGATTACCGCAGATGTTCCTGCCACGCCACCTGCCTGTCCGACCATCGCGATTGCACCAACCGCACTTCCTGTGATTCCGACATGCGCGATGCCCGTCACCTTTCCAATATAATTCTGGAACAAAATATACATCCAAGGTGTATCCTTCAAGCCGAATTTATGCGACTTCTCCTGCTGTACCGCATATGCAGGTGCCTGTCCATACGCGGTGATTGCAGAAAGCAAGGCTGTCCGTGTCTGTCCGATGGTATGCTTTACCGCCCGCGTTGTACATCCCGTTTTTTCTACGATCGCAGGTACGCTCTCGCCAAAATAATAATACGACTGGAATACGACCTTTTCCATCGGTGATAACGCCTCGATCACAGCCTGCACATGCTCTGTAAATACGCGATCCTCAGATAAATCCTCCGTAATCGCAAGGGCTTCATCCTCCGCTGCATAATCATAGAACGGCATATCCGAACTGCTGTCTGCCGATTCCATAGTCTGTGCATTTACAGAATCCGTGTCTGGCTGCATGTCAGAATTTCCTATCGATACAGCATTTCCCTTTAAGTACTCCAAAGCTTCCTCATTTGCAAGCTTTGCGCTCCACGCATAAAATGCCTCTGTCTGTGGAAGCGTCTGCACATTCGCATAGATTTTCTCATATACCTTCGGCATCAGCTCTGCCGCAGTGTTCTCATCCGGAATAATCGTATGCAGCATCGTATAGACCGTCTGCGATGTCGCATAATAAAAGCTCTCATATCCGCTGAAATCTCCGGACTGAAATTTCTCAATTTGTTCTGTAATAATTGGTTCCATCTGTACTCCCTTTACTTCCCATCACCTTCAACGGTCCGATCACATAGGTAAGTGCACCCATATAGATCACCATCCCATGTTCACATTCTACCACACTTCCAGGCTCCGGGTTCGCTAATTTCGTCCGGGTATCTCCATCCACGATCAGGAACTTGCTGCAGCCTCGCGAATCCATCGCCCGCCACGGCGCATCATAGTACCGCGTCCGGAAGAACGCCCACACCGTCGCCGGACTTACGACCGCATCCTCGCCGCCACCAAAGACGAACACATCCCCCGGCGAAACCATCACCGGCTTGACGCGCCCATGCAGCCCGGAAGATAATTTCTTCTGATTGCGGATCGTACCATTCTTCGGGTTTTCATCCATGTAAAACCAGATACCGTCCATATTCTGGAACCGTCCATGTCTGCGGCTAATCGTCGTTGCATGCATCGGGATATCCGGTGTATACTCCTTCGACATCCGTCCAACCTCCCAGACGACCTGATTGTCCAGCAAATAGATATTCAATTGTCCATTTTCAATTACGATTAAATTATTTTCCATCCTACCATATATCCGTATCGAGATCCGGAAGCTCCGCGAGAAATGCGTCGATCTCCGGCAGGTCAAGCTCCAGCAGCACCTTACGCGCATAGCGGCATAACTCATCCGGATCAAACTCCTCCGATTCCGTATCAAGCATATTGTTCAACTCCGCATCATCCAGAATAAACAGGATCACACTTTCGAACAGGTTCTTCGCACACAAAGGTTCCATATGTGCCAGCGTGAGCATCTCGTCGATCTGCTCATGATCCATGCTCAGATGCAGTCCCAGCGAGATGATCTTGTTCCGCGTCGGATACCATTTGTTCTGTCGTATCGCGGACACACACTGCCGCAGCGATGAAGACCAGCCCTGTCCCTCTGCCAGATTCGCCACACTCGACGAATACCGCTGGTAATTGATCGTCACATACATTTTCACATAGGCATAGAACTTCTGATATGCTGAGGAAAAGGTTGCGATATTGTCATAGATAAACTGCGTCAGGGCATCTGCATCCTCTACCTGTGATAGCCGTTCTGCAAACTGTGCCGTATTGATATCCGGGATTTCCATATCCGCATCCGCCGCCATGTTCTCCTTAATCTGCGACAATATGTAATCATAGGCGGTCAGTCCATACGCTTCCTCGCCCTTCTCCGACTCGCGATTATCTACGCAGTCCATATCAAACCTGTGATTTAACACGTAGATACAGACACAGTCTTCCAAGCTTTTCGAATAAAGCTCCGGGTACTGCCCGTATCGACGCAGAAGCTGGTTCATCTTCTCTAAGTCATACTCCGCCGCCATGCCGATTCGAAGAAATGTCTCGCGGTTCTTCGGGATCGCTCCCTTGCACCATTTGTCGACTGACACCCGGCTCACGCGGCAACGCTTCGCAAATGCAGACTTCGTAAGTCCGCTCTCCGCAAGGATTTCCTGCATCTTCTGCATCCACAGCTCCTGCTGTGACTGCAGCAACGGAAAGATCCGCGCTTTCAGTTCTTCGAGATCCTCACATCTTCCGATCTCTTCTCTTATAAATCTTGTCTCATAATCATTTTCTTCCATACATCATCCTGTGAGATGCCTGTCACAGGCATCCGTTTACTCCATCGACTGTTCCTTGTACGCCTTACGGATCGGAATAATTGGCAACGCCATAAATACGAAAATCGAAATAAAAAATGCAACCAGACCGGTCACGATATCATACGGAAACGGCAGAATGATCCAGCCCCATTTTGCAATCTTTCCCGCCATCTTCACTGCGGTTTTGATTCCGCCGAAGAAGTATGAGATCAATCCGATCATCACACCATATCCACACATCGTTATGCTCCATCTGCTCTGTGTGGCGAGGTTGATTACGAACCCCAATACTGTCATACAAGTTGCTCCAAGTGCAATATACTGCGCAATTTCCAATCTTTTCATTTTTACCTCTCCTTTGTTCGTTTGTTTTTCAGCTCTTGCTGATGTCCTTATATTACACGAACAAAGGAAAGGCGTTTTCAGGCAAAGTTTACACTTGCCTATGCATTTCTTCCAAACTCAAATGCTTTGTGGTTTAAAGCACGGAACTTCTCCGCAACGATTGCGTCGATTGCTTCCTCCCATGCTGCTTCCGGAATCTCCGGAAAATACTTCGAAAGTCTTCCCATGAGTGCGATATTTACCGCCTTGGCAGAACCTGCCTCCTCTGCGATAGCAAGGAAATCCTTCGCATCGACATTCGCACCGGCTGCCTCCATCTTGGAGACAAGCTCCTGTGGATACTCCGCAGCGCCTGTGATGACCGGCATCGGCTCTACCTCCTGTGTATTCACGATGATCTGTCCACCCTTCTTCAGGTAGGAAATCCATCTTGCCGCTTCGAGCTTCTCAAATGCGACAATCGCATCTGCCTCGCCCTTGTCAATGACCGGTGAATACACCTTCTCACCATATCTTACATATGTGACAACGCTTCCGCCACGCTGGCTCATACCATGCACCTCGGAAACCTTCACATCAAAATTCTGTGAGAGTAGCACATGTCCTAATATCTTGCTGGCAAGCAACGTACCCTGTCCGCCGACACCGACGATCATAATATTCTTTGTTTCCATCTTACCTGCCCTCCTTTGCTGCCGGACACAATGCGCCGAATTTACACATCTGTGTACATACTTCACAACCGATACACAACGTTGTATCGATCACTGCCTTCTTATCCCGCACGGAAATCGCAGGACATCCGATCTTCATACACATCTTACAGCCGACACATTTATCGGTATCCACCTTGATTGGCGGCTTATGTACCGTACCCTTGATCATAACACACGGACGGCGGCTGATAATGATACTTGGCTCCTCTGCGGCAAGCTCTTCCTTCACGACACGCTCCACCTCTGCGAGATCGTACGGATCAACAACTGTGACACGGTTGAATCCAAGTGCTGCACAGAGCGCTTCGAGATTCACCTTTCCGGCCGGTTCACCACGCAGATTCTTACCGGTTGTCGGATTCTGCTGATGTCCGGTCATACCTGTGATTGAATTATCCAGGATAATCACGGTCGAATTGCTCATATTGTAAGCGATATCTGTAATACCGGTAATACCGGAATGAATGAAGGTCGAATCTCCGATTACACCGACACTCATCTTCTCGCCCTGTTCGCCCATCGCTTTATTAAAGCCATGCAGACCGGAGCAAGACGCACCCATGCAGACATTTAAGTCCATCGCATTCAACGGTGCCACGGCGCCCAATGTATAACATCCGATATCACCATAGACCATACACTTTAATTTCGAAAGGATGTAGAAGATTCCACGGTGTGGACAGCCCGCACACATAACTGGTGGACGTCCCGGAATCTCATCGGCAAGTGCCAGCTCTTCCGGTGCATCTCCGCCAAGTGCCGTACGCACCAGATTCTGTGAGAATTCGCCACAGATCGGGAATGTCTCTTTGCCGACAACTTCCAGACCGAGCTTTCTACAGTGATTCTCAATAAATGGATCTAACTCTTCCAAGACTACAACCTTATCCACATGCTCTGCAAAGTCTAAAATCAGCTTCTCTGGAAGCGGCCAGATCATACCAAGCTTCAGATAGCTTGCATTATCGCCATACACTTCCTTTGCGTACTGATACGATGTGGAGCTTGTGATAAATCCGATGGATGTATCTCCCATCTCCACGCGGTTCAGATCACAATTCTCAGCAAATGCGATCAGATCCTTTGTCCGCTGCTCCACGCGCACATGCGCATCGCGGGAATTCTTCGTCATCATAACCTTTGTCGGATCCTTCTTGTAAGGAACCTGCTCTGGAACGATCCGCTCCTCCGTATTTACAACACTCTGTGAATGTGCTACACGCGTGCACATCTTAAGGAATACAGGTGTATTGAACTTCTCAGATAATTCGTACGCACGCTTTGCAAATACGCGCGCTTCCTCTGAATCTGCCGGCTCCAACATCGGCACCTTTGCAGCTTCAGCATAGTGTCTGGAATCCTGCTCATTCTGGGAAGAATGCATACCCGGATCATCTGCCACGCAGACAACCAGACCTGCATTTAATCCCTGATAAGAGATCGTGAACAATGGGTCTGCTGCCACATTCAATCCAACATGCTTCATTGCCGTTGCGCTTCTGACTCCACCCAGACTCGCGCCATGTGCCACTTCCATAGCCACCTTCTCATTTGGTGCCCACTCACAATAGATCTCATCGTATAAAGCGGCTTCCTCTGTGATCTCTGTACTCGGTGTACCCGGATAACTGGAAATCACTTTGCATCCGGCTTCGTACAGACCGCGTGCAAGTGCCTTATTCCCTAACATCAATTCTTTCATTTATAATTTACTCCTTTTGTTCTTTATGCCTCATTTTCCTTCTCTACCAGCTTGTCTGCGCCGTACATCTCACGCAGTTTCGGCTTCTCGATCTTTCCGGTCGCATTACGCGGAATCTCATGGAAAATAATCTGCTTTGGTCTCTTATATCTTGGAAGCTCCAGACAGAAGTTCTCGATTTCTTCCTCTGTGCAGGTCATGCCATCCTTGATCTCGATGATCGCAGCGGTCTTCTCGCCCAGCCGGCGGTCTGGAAGTCCAATAACTGCCACGTCCTTGATCTTGTCATGCTTGCGCAGGAAATCCTCGATCTGTACCGGATAAATATTCTCGCCTCCACTGACGATGACATCCTTTTTCCGGTCAACAAGGAAATAAAATCCATCCTCATCCTGTCTTGCCATATCTCCGGTGAACAACCAGCCGTCCTTGATTGTCTCCGCGGTTGCTTCCTCATTTCTATAATAACAGGTCATCACGCCCGGTCCCTTGACACAGAGCTCTCCGACTTCGCCCTGTGGGACTGTCACACCGTTCTCGTCCACGATCTTACATTCCCAGCGGTAACCCGGCACACCGATCGCACCGACCTTATGGATATTCTCCACACCCAGATGCACGCAGCCCGGTCCGGTTGACTCGGAAAGTCCATAATTCGTATCGTACTGGTGATGTGGGAAATATTCTTTCCAGCGCTTGATCAGCGATGGCGGTACCGGCTGTGCACCGATATGCATAAGTCGCCACTGCGAAAGCTCATAATCCTCTAACTTCAGGTCCCCACGGTCTAACGCATCCAGAATATCCTGTGCCCACGGAACGAGCAGCCAGACGATCGTACAATGCTCACTCGACACAGCGGAGAGAATCGTCTCCGGTTTTGTGCCCTTTAAGAGCACAGCCTTGCTGCCTGCCACCAGACTTCCCATCCAGTGGAACTTCGCACCGGTATGGTACAGTGGCGGGATACACAGGAACGTATCATCCCGGCTCGTGCCGTGATGCTTCTGCTCCATCTGTGCGGCCTGTGTTAAGCTCTGGTGTTTATGTAAAATTGCCTTCGGGAATCCGGTCGTTCCGGATGAAAAATAAATCGCTCCAAAATCATCGTCTGTGATCTCCACATTTGGTGCATGGCTCGAACAATCTGCCACGAGCTGATGATAGCTCTCTGCGAATTCCGGACAGTTATCCCCGACATAGATCAACAGTCTTCCCTTGGAAAGCCGCTCTGCATTTGTCTCGATTCGTCCGATGAACGCCGGGCCAAACACGATCATATCAACCTCTGCAAGCTCTGCACAATATAAAATCTCTTCTGCATCATACCGGAAATTAAACGGCACGGCGATGGCTCCTGTCTTCAGAACGCCGAAATAAATCGGCAGCCATTCCAGACAGTTATACATCAGGATTGCGACCTTATCGCCCTTCTTGATGCCTCGCCCGATCAGCATGTTGGCAAACCGGTTTGCCTTCTCATCGAAGACACTCCATGTAATCTCTCTTCGATACGGCTCAAATCTCGATGGCTGTATCAGCTCGAACTCCTTCCACGAAGTTCTTCTCGTATCCGGCTCATCCGGATTCAACTCCACCAGTGCAACCTCATCCGGGTACAATCTGGCATTTCTCTCTAGGTACTCTGTAACTGGCATTTTCTTTTGCGACTCCTTAATTTTATATATATTCGCGCACGGCTTCCATCAGTTTCCTTGCACTGACAGGTTTTTGAAGCCTTGCTTTCATTCCATATTCTTCTCCATGAAACTCATCGTCTGCATATAACCGGGAAGACAACGCAATCACTGGAACCGTCCTTCCATCCTCGCGAAGCTGTCGTATTCCCATTGTTGTTGCATAACCATCCATAAACGGCAATCCCATATCCATCAATATCAGATCATAGTAATGCGCCGGTGACCGTTCAAACATGCAGATTGCATCCTCTCCATTGATCGCACGGTCAACAACAAGTCCACGTTCTGTCAAAATCTGCTCCTCAATCGAAGCGGTAATATCATTATCATCTACAACCAGCACATGCTGTCCGGAAAACATCGTTTTCCTCTCGCGCGCAGATTCCCAATCGCTCCAGTCAAAATACTGAATCTCTTCTGCGGCATCCTTGGACTCTGTTCCATATCGCAGTTTCATTCCAACTGTGATCTTCGTCCCATGACCAGTCTTTGTCTCAACCTCAATCTCTCCATCCAGCAGACGAACCAAATTCTGCACGATCATCAACCCCAAGCCAGAGCCTTCCACACGCTCAATCCGGTCTGAATGCTCTCTTGCAAATGGCTCGAACATAATCTTCCGAAACTCCTCAGACATACCGACTCCATTGTCCTGCACATAAAATTCAAAGTATCCGGTCGTTTCGTCCATCGGTTTCTCTTTGATCCCACAAAATATCTCGCCCTGATATGGCGTATAATCAATTGCATTTTGCAATAAATTCAACAATATCTGCTGCATCTTCTCCACATCGCCAATCACATTGCGATGGTAAAGCTGTGCCATGTCCAGATGCATTGTGTGCCGCCGAAGCCGCATGGATGGCTTGACAATATCAAGCGTATTTCTCCACAGATTTTCTACAGATGTCTGCTGCATCTGCAACAGCGTCGTACCCTGCTGTATCGCGTCTGTATTGATCATCTGACGCACCATACGGAAGATTGCCTTTGCTGAAAGGGAAATCTCCTCGATACACGCGGTCACACGTTCCGGATTCGTGACAAATGTCCGCGCAACGGATGCATTTCCGACGATCATGTTGATCGGCATCTGCAATTCCTCGTTCAGCCGCTTAAGATACATATTTTTGATTGCATACGCCTGCTCACTTTGCAGGTAAGCATCCCGAATCGCCTGACGCTGCTTTAGCTCCGCAGACTTCTTGCTGTCAATATTCATGTGGAACCAGTTTAAAATCTTCGGTTCCTCATCTTTCCATTCCACTACCTTGAACACATCTCTGCGCCATACATTTTCTCCCGTGCATACAATATACTCGCATTCCGCGGTATCGCTCTGCTTCAGAAGCTTGCGCAGATTATCCCGCACACCGAAATTATAACGATATTCCTGATATTCTGGTGCAACCAGCTCCTGCATCTCGAAATTCTGCTGGCTGTAACTACAATTCCGTGGTACCGGAATCCCCTGCTTCTGCAAATTATCGTGCAGGATTTCAAATGTATCCGCTTCCAGATCAATCTCCTCAATCAACAACCATTCATCGCACATAGATGCGATGGCACGATTCAATTTGTCCTTTGACGATTCCTTAAAATCCCCGTTTTTATCCATTTCAAAATCCCCCATGTTCTCCTTTTTTTCTTATGTTTTCCTGTTCTTTATTGATAAAATACTGCCCAGAAATATGTACCATCCTGCGCTCGCGCTACGCTGACGCCAAGATACGCACAATTATCCAAATCCACGGTTCCCTGATTTTCCTCGTTCATCTGTGCAATATAAGTATCCAATGCCTGTTTTACCGTCGCGACATCTTCCTTTAAAGAAAATGTATATGTCACCCATCCGGTATTCGGTATCTTATATGTGGCAATCGCCTGATTGCCAATCTCCGTTAACGCGGCATTTAATTCATCCATGCTGGTATATACCAACGCCGCGCTTTTTGCCGCTGTCTCTTTAGCAGCAACTGTAAATTCATCCCTCTGTGTCAGAGTATTCCCCTTTGATTCGTGCTGCTTCGCACATAAATCATAAAACTCCTGCGCATATGCAGTACAATCCACTTCCTCCACCGGACTCGCATCTATCTCCGTCTGTAAGATCTGCTGTGTCGTTGCTTCGGAAGCAGCCGTTGTCTCATCCCCATTTCGCGTCCTCTGAAAATATATAAAAGTTCCAATCCCCAACAACAGAACAATACCACAGACCATACCAATCTGCTTTTTTCTATGTGCCTGCTTTTTCCGGTCTGCCTGCATATCCGCCAACATCTGAGATATTCCACTGTGCGTCATCATGGATACGCTTCCTGTTTGCTCCATCGACGTCTCGTACAATGCCTGATACAACTGTTCCGCATTTGCATACCTCTGTGCCGGATCAATTGCAAGTCCCTGCATCAAAACAGCTTCTTCCTGCGGTGCGATCACAAGTCCCATCGCAGATGGCGGCACAAGTCTGTCCTGCTTTGCCCGCTCGACGGCATGCGGCACCTTCACCCCGGTCATGCAAGTATACATCGTCGCACAAAGCGCATATACATCGGAATACGGTCCAATCTGCGCTCCCGGTGTCACCTGTTCGATTGGCGAATATCCACCCTTTTGCACGCGGAGATAATTATAATTTCCATACATTCGCGCAGCGCCAAAATCAATCAGCTTCACCTTTCGGTCATGTGTGATCATGATATTGTCCGGGCTGATATCCCGGTGGATCACACCTCGTTTATGTACACCCGCCAACGCACGGATAACCGGACGCATGATTGCCAGAGTCTCGGACACAGATAACCTGCCTCCCCGGCCTTTCACATATGCATCCAGCGACTGTCCTTCCACAAAATCCATGACAAGGTAAGCTGTGTTGTTCTCTTCAATAAACGTGTAGACATTTACCACACCAGGCTGCTCTCCCAAGGCAGCCAGCACACGACCTTCCTCAATATACTGCCGTTTCATCTTCTCGAAATTCTCACGTTTTTCACCTGCCTCGGTGTAAACATTCGGATCTCCGGGATTCCGGTAGCAGTACCCGCGCATATAGAATTCTTTGATTGCAACCTTCCGCTGCAGCTTCACATCATACCCAAGATACGTGATTCCAAATCCGCCATCTCCAAGCACCCGCTCAATGTAATATTTATTCTGTTCCAGATACGTCCCCGAAGGTAACTGATGTGCTTCCATGTGCGCTCCTGTTTTTGTCGATGATCGGTTTTATTTTATCACAACAGTCCTTAGAATTCTATCCCTTTTCTGGCAGAAATTCCCTGTTCATACGGATGCTTTTCTTTTTTCATTTCCGTGACATAATCCGCAAGTGCCAGAAGCTTGTCCGATGGATTCCGTCCGGACAGAACGAATTCGATCTGCGCCTGATTGCTCGCCAGCACTTCCATCAATGTACTCTCATCAAGTAACCCATACTTTACAGCGTGCAAAACCTCATCCAAAACAACAACCGCCTCAACCGTATTTTCCTTCCGCACGTCGTCATGCTGTTTTTTCTGTTTTGCAATCCACATTTCAACCTGCGCCAGCATATCTGCAAAATATGCACGCGTCTTTGCAAGCTCTTCCTCACACATCCGGCTCACAAATCCATACATCTGCGGGGCATGCAATGTCTCGACACCAAGCCTCTGCAGCATTGCAATCTCTCCGGACGTATCATCCTTCAAAAACTGTACAAACAGTACAGGAAGTCCGCTCCCCACCGCGCGCACAGCCAGTCCCACAGCCGCCGTTGTCTTTCCTTTTCCATCTCCATGATAGATCTGAATCATTTCCGTCTCCTTTATAATCTATTACTGCTTTCTGTATTTCGAGTTTATTTCCGCTTACACAGGAATTACTTTATCCCTGCTTGATTAGTCCCAGAATTTCGTAGATTTTCTCCATATCAAGACTTTCCCGCAGAACCTGTGCCAGCTTGTCAAACTGCTGTTCCCGGTATTCCTGCAAGGTCAAATGTTCACTTTCTCCCCGTGTTTTCCTTTTGCGCGCATACAACAGTTCAATAAATGCCTCACGGAATGCAATTTCATCGAAGATGCCGTGAATATAACTGCCTGCCACAGTTCCTGCCGTGTAGCCGAGTACGGTTCCTGCTGAATCGCTGACGAAAGGATAAATGGGGGTTGTAGTTTTGCCAGCAACTTCCGTCCGCCCCATGTGTATCTCATAACCGGCAATTTTCTTATTGCTGAGTGACACAAAATTCCCTTCCAGCATTCCAATCCGGTATGCGCGGTTCTCCAGTTGTTTTTCCTCTTCAAACACAGTTGTAACCGGCAGCAATCCCATACCTCGCACACTACCAAGTGCACTCTCCGTCTGCAATGGGTCCATGAGTGATTCGCCAAGCATCTGATACCCGCCACAGATTCCGAACACGATGGTGCCCTTCTTCGCCAGACGCGTAATCTTTGCTTCCAGTCCGCTTTCCCGCAGCCAGAGCAGATCCTGAATCGTATTTTTGGTACCTGGAAGTAAGATTACATCCGGTTCTCCTAGTTCTGACGGCTTTGTCACATAGCGTACTGACACATCCCGCTCCATGCTGAGCGCCTGCATATCTGTGAAATTCGAGATGCGCGGGAACCGGATCACAGCCACATCAATTTCTGCCTGTATATGCGTCTCTTCCAAACTTGACGCAAGAGAATCTTCATCCTCGATATCCACATCTGCATACGGCACCACGCCGAGCACCGGCTTACCTGCCCGTTCCTCTAACATTGTAATACCCGGATCTAAGATCTTCTTATCTCCCCGGAACTTGTTCACGATCAATCCCTTGATCCGGTCCTGTTCCTCCGGTTCCAAGAGCATCACCGTACCGATTAGCTGCGCAAATACACCCCCGCGGTCGATGTCACCAACCAGAAGCACTGGTGCATCCGCGATTTTCGCCATCCCCATATTCACGATATCATCCTGCTTCAGATTGATCTCCGCCGGACTTCCCGCGCCCTCGATCACAATGATGTCGTGATCTGCAGCAAGCTGCTCGTAGCTTTCCCTGATCACCGGAATATATTCTTTTTTCTTTGCAAAATAATCCATGGCGCGCATGTTTCCTACGACCTGTCCCTGCACGATCACCTGCGAACCCATATCGGTCGTCGGCTTAAGCAGGATCGGGTTCATCCGCACAGATGGTTCCACACCGGCCGCCATCGCCTGTACAACCTGTGCACGTCCCATCTCCAGCCCCTCACTTGTCACATAGGAGTTTAATGCCATGTTCTGGGATTTGAATGGGGCAACCTTGTAACCATCCTGTTTAAATATGCGGCAAAGTCCTGCCGCAATAAGAGATTTGCCCGCGTTGGACATGGTGCCCTGAATCATGATTGATTTTGCCATTTTGTGTCTCCTTGTCATTTAAAACTCATTTGTTCCAACGAACACTTCATATATTCTTTGATATCGATATCCTTTTTTCGAAACCGTGGAATCTGGTACAATCACATGTAAATCTACTAGCTGATCTATTATCCTTGACACAACATTCACAGATACCCCAGACAGATCCTGTATTTCTTTTTTATTAAACACAATCTGCTTCATAATCACAGGCATAATTCTATATATCGAATTTCCTTTTATCTGCTTAATTGTCTCCATATCTTCTTTGTAAATCACTTTAATTCGTTCCAGTTTGTTAGTATATGAATTGCACTGATCAATCACACACTGTAAAAAAAATTTAATATATCCTGCTACATTGCCTCTTCTACATTCCATAAGATATCTCTGATAAGATGGCTTATATAATTCGAGAATCTCTGACATGTACAAAATCGGAGTACTTTCATCCATCATTGCCATTTGTACCGGAATCAATGCCCTGCCCAGTCTTCCATTTCCATCCTTATATGCATGAATCGTCTCAAACTGCATATGGGATAAAGCAACATTTACCAACAAAGGATCTGTAAACGCATCATTCATATAATCGTATAAATTTATAAGCAATCCATAAACTTCTTCTGGAACTGGCGGAATAAATGTTGCTCCCTCAATCGTACATCCTCTTGGTCCGATCCAATTCTGTGTCGTTCGGATTTTTCCGGGCGTTCTTTGCGATCCTCTCACACTATCTAATATAATTTTATGCATTTCATTTACAAGTTCATAATTTATTTGCTTTTTCGTCTGCAAATATGTTTGCGCATATTCGATTGTTTTCTTGAGATTTTGTATTTCCTGATTATCATCTGTTTTTTCCATATATTTCAGATAAAACATTTCATCCTGAGATATCTGTGTTCCCTCAATCTGTGTCGATTTATAACTTTCATTTAATATTACGGAATCCAGGAAATAGCTGGCATCAAATTCCAACGTATTTAACAATGATTTGTATTCCCCATATTTTACATTTGCTTCTGAAATCAGTTTTAACATATCTTTATCTATTTTATAGTCCAAAGGCATACTTTTTGCTTTATATGGTTCCATATATTCACACCCCTTTTTCATTTATAGTAATATAATACCACTCAGGGTCAAAAAAATCACTGTTTTTTGAAAAAACAGTGATTTTTTTGATTTTATAATTTCTTTTTTCACTACTTTATATAAATCTAAGTTTATTTTACCACATTTTTCACATGGGCCAATCTGCGAATGAATTCCTGATTCTCACTGTGGGAACGGATTCCAATACGGAAATATGTATCATCGAGTCCCTCAAAATCACCGCACGCACGAATCAAAACACCCACTTCAAGCATCCGCTCTTTCAAGTCCGGTTCATCGTGAAATAACAGGAAATTCCCATATCCATCATACACTTCCGCAACCAGCTCACGTAGTCTCAGCACAAGATACGCGCGTTCCGCCTGCAGATTCTCGCGTGTCTTCGCCAGATACTCTGTATCCGATAATGCCGCGATGCCTGCCATCTGTGCGGGAATCGATGTATTCCACGGCTGAAGCTTCGCACGAATCCTCGACTGCAACTCTGTATCCCCGCAAGCCAGATACCCAAGTCGAAGTCCTGCCATACAGTAAATCTTCGTGAATGCACGGAGCACTAACAACCGCGGATGTTTCGCCAGATAAGGCAGCATACTATACGAAGCTTCCTCCTCTAAAAATGGCAGGAAACATTCATCCACACAGACATACGCCTGCATTGCTTCCGCCTTCGCAAGCACGCGCAGAATCTGTTCCCGCGTAAACAATGTTCCGGTTGGATTGTTCGGATTGCACAGGAATACAAGGCGGATGGAATCGTCCAGCTTTGCAAGCAGACGTTGAATTACAGTTTCAGAATCAAACTGCAGCTTATCCTGTCCGTCCATATCAGCAGCGCGTCCATCCGCAGCTTCGCATCCTGCATAACTCATCTCTCCGCCTCCCGCAGCGACAGCTTCCGCATACCCGGTAAAAGTCGGTGCAATTGCAAGTGCCTTCCCGGGAATCGTCTGTCCAAGTGCATACAGAAGCTCCGCTGCGCCGTTCCCGGGAATGATCCGGTCTGCCGGTATATTTTGTGCTTTCGCTATCGCACGGCATAGCTGCTCCGCCCTATAGTCCGGATATCTGCCGGTCAGCACAATTCCCTCATGTGCCGCCTGAATACTTGCAAGCGGCATGCCAAGCGGATTGACGTTGATGGAAAAATCATATTCAATTGGATTTCGGTAGACATCTCCACCGTGCGTATAGTTATATTCCATGTTTTATTCCTCGCATTTTTATAAAACAGATTATTGCTTATTATCTTATGCCGTTTTCTTCTTTTTCTCTCTTCTTACAAAAAGGAATGCACACAAGCCTGCAAAGGCAATCGTCACGACTACAAGCACCGGAATTACCGGAATTGGAGAGACGCTTGCGCGAACAAGCTTCAGCCCCTGATACAATGTGTACACACCGAAGATGGAGAAGATTGCAAATGCAAGCATGCTAAGCAGCCCGTCCGGCGTCTTGCTCTTCAGCAGATATCCGATCAGCATACCAAACATATCCGCAGCGAACAGTCCGAGCGAGCAGCCAATCCATACAACCAGTGCCGCACGCATACCTTCATTTGCTCCAAATGTGATCGCGGTAAGCTGTGTCTTATCACCAAGCTCTGCTACAAAAAATGTACAAAATACCGCAAGCGGCGCAAACTTGATCTTCGTCTTACCGCCTTCTTCCTCTTCTTCATCGTCACCGGCAATCGTCGATGCGGCGAAATAAAGGAATGCGAGTGCTGCGATCATCTTGATCACCCATTCCGGCACAAACTCGCTTACAAGTCCGCCTGCCAGAACCGCAAGTCCGTTCAGCACAAGAATCGCAACACCGGTACCGAGTATAATGTCCCTTAATTTGTATTTCGAAGTAAGCGCGATCAGCATAAGCTGGGTTTTATCGCCCATCTCTGCTATAAACTCCGTGAAAAATACCTTGAAGAATAATATCATTTGTCCGAGCGCCCCTTTATCTTACTATGATGTAAACCGCATATGCCGCGTAAAGCGCAACCATGCAAAGCCCTTCGGCTCTTCCGATTTTCTTCTTCGTTCCTGCAAAGATCCATGCACATATGGTAAATACGATCAGTACGCACAGGTCAATGATATTTTCTGTGATAATGCTGATCGGACTGATCGCCGATGCTATACCAAGCACCATCAATATATTAAATATATTAGAACCGATTGCATTTCCAAGTGCCATATCCACTTCATTCTTTCTGGCTGCTACGATGGATGTAACAAGCTCCGGAAGCGATGTTCCAATTGAAACGATCGTAAGCCCGATCAATGTCTGGCTCATACCGAGATCGCTTGCGATTCTGGATGCGGCATCTACCGTCACATCTCCGCCGACAGCTATCGCGATTGCGCCGCCAATGATAAACAGTATACTCACGGGAACAGAAACAAGCTTGATCTCCTCGTCCGAACCACCTTCGATCTCGACCTTCTTACCTTTTTTACTTGCCTTCATCGCAGTCCGGACCATATAGATAATGTAACATGCAAAAAGCACTATGAATATCACACCATCCAGATGTCCAAGCGTCATACCGGTCTTGTCGCCAAGTCCGATAATTCCAAAAAGCATCAGAAGTCCGGCACATATAAGGGATAACGGGATATCTCTCCGGATTGTTTCCCTTGCAACATTCACCGTTGCCAATATCGCACACACACCAATGACGACCATCAGATTAAAGATATTGGACCCGACAACATTGCTGACTGCAAGCTCATTGTTGCCTGCAAGGGATGCAGACACACTGACTGCGGTTTCCGGAAGGGATGTCCCCATCGCAACGATGGTAAGTCCGATAATGATCGACGGCACATGCAGCCGCTTCGCCACGCTGGAACTTCCCTCCACAAAGAAGTCCGCGCCCTTGATAAGCAGTACAAAGCCTATCACAAGGAATACAAGCACAAGGGCAAATGGGGCATTGTTAATGATTTTTTCCATGGTTTCCTCCTTTTCTCGTTCAAAGCTTCCGTCAGCCGAAATCCTGCTATCGTAAGTATGGATAGCTGAAAAAAGACTCATGTATATCAATCAGCTGCCTGTGTAGATTATTGCACAGACGGTTGATCAATATACATGAGTCTCATTATTTAAGATTTGCCAGATTATACTCTCAACTTATAATCAGAATGTTGACAAACCACACTTTCGCGCTAACTACTCCCTCATGGACTGTTCAATTATCCGATAAATTTTATCAAATATAGCAACGTGTGTCAACAGGGGAATCCGGAAGAAATGCTTCTCATAACCGAAAATCACTGCGTAAACATCACCTCAAAAACCGTTCCTCCTGACGGGTTTGCCCGGACAGTAATGCTTCCGTCATGCACTCTCACGATTTCATGAACGAGTGCAAGCCCAAGCCCGACGCCGCCAAGTGCGCGGCTTCTGGATTTATCCACACGAAAGAATGGCTCAAAGACACGCTCCCGAAGTTCCTCCGGGATTCCGTTCCCCGAATCAGCTACCGACAGGCAAACGTGCTTTTCCTTCCGGAATGCCCTTACGGTGACCTGTCCGCCCGGATGATTATATTTGATTGCATTCTCAACAAGATTATATACCAGCCTGTAGATAAGAATATCGCTTCCGACTATCGTTATAGCCTCACAGTTCCCGGTCAGTTCTACTTCCTTCTCTCTGGCAAGCGGTTCTAAGTCTGCCAATACCTCATCCACAAGAGCGTCGACCATAATCGTCTCATCCCGGCTCACGGTCTGAAGCTCACTCATGTCGAGTAGTGTCTTCACCATCTTGCTGAGTCTGTCGTTTTGTTCCGTAACCATCTTGATTGTCTGTACGGTATCGGCATCGTTGCCCGGATGCTGCCCGGAATTATAGGAATCCAGCTGTACCTGCATTAAAGCTAACGGTGTTCTCAGCTCGTGTGCTGCATTCGCGGTAAATTGCCTCTGTATCTCAAATGCATCCGAGAGACGTCCGAGCATCTTGTTATAGGAGACGCTCATCTGATTCAGTTCCTTTACTTTGTTTTCATCGAGTCTTGAATCAGCCAGATTCTGTGCCTGCACCTCTTCGATCTTATCCGAAAACTCACGAATCGGCCGGAGTGCATGTCCGCTTATAAAATATGTTGCCACTCCGCCAAGAAGCGCCAGCACCGCCGAGATTATCAGACTGTTTTTCCTGTAGTCGGTCTTGTTATTATATACCTGGACGGAAAAATCGTTCGCAAACGCATCCCAATTATCTTCCGGAATACTGATATATATTTCATCTGCATCATCCGTCTTCTCATCTCCCCTGGCATCGACAGTCTCCTTCAGAGAGTCAATATAATACACACCATTTTTATAGACAAGCATAGTCAGACAGCCACATATAACCGCGATATATACAGTAATTATACAGGTCAGTCTCCACTGCAGTGACATCTTTTTCATTGATCGGACTCCTCTCGTATTTTATATCCCTCGCCCACCTTGTTCAGGATCGGATCATATCCAAGCACCGCCTTGAGCTTTCTCCGAAGTGAAGACATATGTACCCGGATGGCTCCGCTGAAACTGTCCACAGATGCATCCCAGACATGCTCCATCAGTTCCTCCTGACTTACCGGTCTGCCCAGGTTGAGCAGCAGATATTCCAAAATTCCATTTTCTTTTCTAGTCAGAGGAACGATCTGCCCTTTTGCGTATGCTTCGCGCCGGATCGTATCGAACTTTATCCCGCCGCATTCCAGGCATACATCCTTCTGCACGAATTTTCTTCTTGTCAGGCTTCTGATACGTGCCTCAAGCTCCTGCAGATGAAACGGTTTTTCCATATAGTCATTTGCCCCCGCATCCAGCCCTTCAACCTTATCCGCGATCTGTCCTCTGGCGGATAATATAAGCACCTTCGTCTCCTCGTTGCTCTGTCTTAGTTCGCGCAGAATCTCCATCCCATCCATACCGGGCAGGTTCAGATCCAGCACGATCAGATCATAATTCTCTGCCAGGATGCATTCAAGCGCCGTTTCTCCATCATAACAGGTATCCACCTCATACCCGGCATCATACAGGCTTTTCGCAACTGTGTCGCATAGTTGTTTCTCATCTTCCACTATTAATAATCTCAAAATATTTCTCCCATTTCTTAACAATAATTTTACAACTGCTATTGTATAATACCGAAGTCAGCTGGTCAACAAATACAACAAACGAAAGGAGCAATTATATCTTGAAGCGCAGAAAAATATCCCAAATTGTTTTGCTCATCACAGGTATCGCCATGATCAGCTATGGTGCAGTCAGAGGAGAAGCTGCTACCGTGCTGGGCAAAGCTATAAAATTATGTCTGGAGTGTGTCGGAATTGGATAAGAAAAAGAAATCACTATCACAAAAAACTGCCCGGATGCGCGGATGGATACAGGCGGCCGCCACACTGCTTACCAATATCCATATCCCCAATCTGTTTAAGGGCAAAATATACCAGGGCAAAGCAAAAACCGTCTGTGTGCCGGGATTAAACTGCTATTCCTGTCCCGCCGCAACGGGTGCCTGCCCGATCGGTGCCTTTCAGGCAGTGGTCGGATCGTCCAAATTTAAATTCACCTATTACATAACCGGGTTTTTTATTCTGCTCGGTGTGTTACTCGGAAGATTCATATGCGGGTTCCTGTGTCCGTTTGGATGGTTTCAGGATTTACTTCATAAAATCCCCGGGAAGAAATTCTCCACAGCCAGACTGAAACCGCTAAGATACCTCAAATATGTCATCCTCGTTGTTTTCGTTATACTTCTGCCGATGCTTGTAACGAACTCCATCGGAATGGGTGACCCATTCTTCTGCAAGTATATTTGTCCGCAAGGTGTCTTAGAGGGAGCCATTCCGCTGTCGATCGGAAACCCGGCTATACGATCTGCATTGGGAAAGCTGTTTTCCTTTAAATGCCTGATCTTAATTACAGTTATAGTACTAAGTATTTTGTTTTACAGGCCCTTCTGTAAATGGATCTGTCCGCTTGGGGCAATCTACTCCCTGTTTAACAAGGTGAGCCTTCTAAGCATCCGGGTAGATGGAAGTAAATGTGTGGGCTGTAATCAATGTGCGAAGGCATGTAAAATGGATGTTGACGTGTGCAAGACGCCAAACCATCCGGAATGCATCCGGTGCGGTGCCTGCATAAAGGCTTGTCCAAAAGACGCAATCCATTACCAGTTTCTAGGCGGTGCCTGTCAGAAAAAAGAGGACAGCGGGAAGCCGCAATCAACCGATAACAATTAAATTTTAATATAATTCAAAGGAGCAATAATCATGAAAACGAAAAAAACTTTTATTCCTATCGTAACACTCTGTGCAGCATTATTCCTTACGGCATGCACCGGAAAGGACGCTGCAACCACGGAAAAACCACAGGATTCCCAGACGGAAGCCAGTACAGAAGCCACAGGGGATTCCAGCACAACACTGGATGATTTATATCAGCAGGAAAACCAGATCTTTGCCGATCATGAGGATGTATGGAACAAAGTGTTCGGCATGATGAACAAAAGCACTGCCGATCCAAGCGGAAATTATGCAGATTTTCTAGCCAGCACCGTTGAATCAAACAAGGATGCTTTTACAAAAGACGAATTGAACACACTTACGACTGATATTGAGACTATACGGAAGATCGAAGAACAGATCGCCGAAATCGAGAAGAAAGACACAACCTCCGAGAGTGCTGACGCAAACGACAATTCCGGATCCACATCTCCGTTTCGCAATTTCTCCGGTCAAGATTATGACGGTAATACGGTTGACGAAAGCCTATTTTCCGGAAATGCAGTCACAGTCATCAATTTCTGGTTTACTGGCTGTAAGCCTTGTGTTGCAGAGTTATCGAAGCTTAATGAATTAAACGATGCCATCAAGTCCATGGGCGGCGAAGTGATCGGCATCAACACAGAAACCTTCGACGGAAACGAAACTGCAATCAAAGAAGCCGCAGCAGTTCTTGAAAGCCAGGGTGCCAAATACCGCAATCTCTCCATCGACGCATCTTCCGATGCAGGAAAATACGCTTCCGATATTATGGCATTTCCTACAACCATACTCGTTGACAGAAACGGTAATATTGTCGGAGATCCGATGCTTGGAGGAATTGATAACCAGGACAACTATGATACTCTGATGAAGCAGATCCAATCTGTAATTGATGCAGATAGCGCAAATAAATAATTGAATCAGGGACAGGCTGAAAGACGATTGTTTTCCAGCCTGTCCCTGATTTACTTTATATCGCTGCAACCAAATATTACTTCCATTATGTCCGGAATCTGTGGTTTATACGTGTTCTCTTTCATTCTTAATTCTGCTCATCTTCTATCAATTGACTATATATCAAATAATTTCAATCTTTCTAGATTCTGGAGATATAAACAGAATCACATGTTCAATTCCATCACCATACATGAATCTGATGCCTGAAACCCTAATACTTCATACAAAGGTCTTCCTATCTCTGTTGCATCCAGACTTATCTCTGTCACACCATTTTCCTTTGCCTCTTCAATCAGAATCTCAACCATCTTCTTAGAGATTCCGCTTCTTCTGTGATCTGCACGGGTATAGACATTCATCAAATGCGCCCGATTGCCTGTCGGGTGCAAGAATGTCGGCATAATCCATATATAGGATAGGCTTGCACAGCCTACGGGAGTTTGCCCATCAAGTGCAATAACCGTTGTTTGCTCACCTGACTCAAAATACCGCCTGCTCTCAGAGATAAATTTCTCATCATATTCATACTCACCGGACAGATCATTTACCTCTCTAAGCATTTCAAGTCTCAGCTTCATGAGGATTTCCATATCATCTTTTGTAGTCTTTCTGTATAAAATCTCGTTCATTTCCTACTCCCTTAACAATCTATCGAGCAACATCTGCCCACAGTCAGTCGTTTTGTATTCTCTAAGTTTCATGTTTTATCCTCATAAGCTGGAAGTTATTACTTTCTGCATAATGTGTTTCCTAAAATGATAATTACCACGACATCAACCAAAATAATCCCCAATGCAATATATACAAAAAATGCGGGCAAAATATTTTCAAACAAGCCCATAGTTAATGCAAGAATTGCTATAATAGACATTCCAATTCCCATTGTTCTGCATAACTTCTTTTCATCATATTTTTCCTTTTCTTCATTTGAAGCTGTATTATATCCAGAAATGAACCAGCTTCCATGTCCAGAAAGTAAAATAATAGAAAGTACAGCAAATATCGCAAAGACAATCCACACTATCCAATCAGAGTCTGTTGCTAAATCTGCTAATTTCATTTACATACTCCTCCTTAAATTCCATTTTCTTAATTTTATAAACTGGAATTTGCGCGTTTCTACAAGCGGTGCACAGGCAGGACGAAATCAGCCATGGGAGCTTGCTCACAATCGGCTGATTTTCGGACTGGATGTATAGCGCGCCAGCGCGACATGAGCATGAAGCGCAGCGTAATGCGAATGGCACCGCATTACGATAACATTTTCTCCTGCATTGGGTGTTTTTTTGTCATTCCAAATATTCACCCAATCCTTCCCTACACATTCATCCGCAATTGGGGAATTTTTTCATATTTCAACAATTTCCCCATCGTCCTCTGAACTTCTTCCCATTTTGATTGGGTGATTTTTTCATATTGGAATTTTTCACCCAATATGCATCTATATATCCCTTCAACATTGGGTAATTTATGTCTATTTCAAAAATTTAATCAATATTCGTTGCCACACTTTTTCTGGCGTCTTCACGAAACGAATTTCACTATAACCAACAAACTGGAATTGTATATTAATTTTTCTTATTTAGTCTAATATGGAAATCGTTGGCTTTAGAACATTCTTCATATGTAAAATTTGTTTCATTCCCTAAAAACTCAACGGCTTCCTCCTTTGTATTGTAATTAGATTTTTCTTTCATATATCTTAACAAATTGGTCATATATATTCTTCCGTACTTCTTCTGACAAACCGGCGTATTTTGTATCCAACACCTTTTTTACGGCTTCGTACTTCCTATTTTTATCTTCTATATCCGGACCACGGTCATAATTAAACCTCACATCATAAAAAATGTGTTTCATATCGTTACTTAAAGCTTGTAACACGCGAAACCCTTTCATAGAAAACTTTCCTTCTTTTATACCATTCTCCACACAGGGCTGTATCGCCCAATCCATCATAAACCAATTCTCCATTGGCATATTTACACCATATCCGGAATCTGACAAAAAGTCATTTATCTCATTCCAATTTATCTGTAACGGCAAATCGTTTTCTTTCGCAAATAAATAGTCATCACGCTGTAATTCCTGTTTTTTTCGCTTTCTTGTATTTCTTTCATAAACAATCCAGTATATTACCATTGCTGCTATAATACACACGCTAAATATCTTCGTAATCATGGTATTTCCTTTATAAATAATCAAGTATACTACGGTTACTACCGCAATACTTATGCTGAGTACCTTTATAATCAAACCATTCATTGTGTATCTCCCTATCACTAAAAATTGGAAATTATCAAGTCGACAAATACCGATTTACCAATTTCATTAAATAATAAATTTCACGAACTAACTACATTGTCAAAAAATTCATTACAAGATTCACCATTATATCTTTTTCTTCTGGTCTTGACTCTGCAATCATAAGTGTAATCGCAACCAATGCTCCATCACTGATTATCTTACTATCATCTCTATACAAGGCATTATCCGAGCAAGGAATTCCAAAAACAAAGATGCTGCAATTCGTTTACATCCATCTGCATATGGATGATCCTTAATCAAAAATATAATAAATTAGCAGCTTTTTCCTCTAATGACGGGTATACATCTCCACCAAACACACTCTGATAAACTGCTGCCAAAATACCCTCAACTTTACCTTTTTCTTTCTCCACACCAAATACATCCGATTTAAATGAATCCTCCATGTGTGAAACCATTTTTTTACATTCCTCATATGTTATTTTATATATAGGTCTGTTTCCCACAGGTTTTTTAAGGGATTGATGATCATATTGGTCTAAAAGCATTAATGCATCTGTATACGAGGTAACAGCCTTTAAAATGTCTGATTCTTCAACCTCCAATGTGCACGCAAGCATCTTTGTTTGAATATCAACGGTTCTTTCAAGCGCTTGCAATCGTTTTTCATTAATAGCATAGCCTTGAATCACATATTGCTTTAAAACAGAATTAGCCCATCTACGAAATGCGATGCCTCGTTTTGAATTAACACGATATCCCACGGATAATATCATATCAAGATTATATATCTTGGGTTTTCTTCCTCCAGTACTTTTGTCGGAAAAACCGACAGAAGTTCCATCTAATTCTCCTGAAGAAAGAATATTGGAAATATGCTCACTCACTGTAGCATGCTTAACATCAAATAATTCTTCCATTTGTTTCTGCGTCAACCATACAGTTTCTAATTCTGGGCTTAACTCAACTTCAAGATTTATATCACCATCTGTAAATAAAACAATTTCATTTTTCAAAAAATATCACCACCTATTACACCAAATAATTAATCGCATCTTCAACAGTCATACATGTAACACACTCCTGCAAATTCTGATTTTACTCTGCATTATCGCAATAAATCTCTATTGCATTTGCTACAAAAATCGCGGTACCTTCACCTCCATAAGCATCAATATTTGTTGTAATATCCCCGCCACCTGAATACATTTTTCCTAATCCACGCAAAATCTTATTTGTACAAGTATATAAGTTCTGTGTAATATATTCCTGTATTCTTTTTACAAGGTTCTGTGCATCACCGGATAAACTATTACGCAACGTCGGAGTCAATACCTTTTTCAAAATTCAACTCCCCATTACTCTCAATGTTTCACAATCCCAAAATAGTGTTATACTATTCGACCAATCGGATGAATTTCAAGAATTTCTAATCTTATTAACATTTCGATTCATCAAATATCTTCCTAAATTTCTGTATAAAAAAGCCTTCAACGCAGACATTTCCTGATGATGCTCCTTTAGCAAATCATCTGGTGAATCATAAACTCCAAAATCCTGATTGATTCCCTCGCTCTGAATATATGTATTATTTCTGTCAAAATCAATAACCGGATTTTTGAAGTTTTTCACCGCCACGCCATAACCGCAAAACGCACCCGTGCAATCGCTATTTTTTATTTGCAATTTTCTCAAATATTGCATATCAAGAATAAATGCCTCTAGCTCGTACCATGTATCTTCAAAATACACTTCAACCCAGCTATGCAGCACATTTCGAGGTGCATTTTTATATACAATTCCTGTCATTGCTCCCTTTTGCAATTCTTTATCAATGGTAAATCCATGTACTCTGCATGGAATATTACAAGCTCTTAGTAGTGCCATGAACAATGTTCCCTTTGTATTGCACTGCCCATAACCATCCGCCAAAACCTTTGATGCACAAACCGTATCATCAATATTATATCCAAACAAAATTTCATCTCTTACAAACGTGTAAATTGATTTTAGTCGTTCAAATTCTTCTATGTCGTTCCAGTTTCTTTCCCGTATCAATTGCTGTATGTTTTTACTTGAATAATCCAGCATTTTTGTTTCTCTTAAATATTTTTTCATGCTATTTCTCCAAAATATTTTAAGTTGCAGATTTACATTTTCCTATCTGATCAACTGTACAATCAACCAAAAATTTAAGAAATCTTATACATATCGTTCTTGTAGAACATTATTGAATCGCTTTTTTCAGAATTTCTTAAAACGGCAAGAACATTAAACACATCCGGAAATGGCGAAACCATACCCATACATGCCATGCCAAAATTCAATCCATTAAATACTCTAAATTCAGCAGGACTAATTACAAATAATATAAATGGAACTAATCCAAGAACAAATGGCAACAGGCACATCAATATAAACCGATTTCGCTTTAATGGATAGGATGCTAATGCGACAAATGTTGTCTTTCCTTTTATTCTACCTATTGTTACATCTGCTTCCTTAGGATAAACAATTCCATGTAACCACTCATGAATTATTAACAATAAAAAACCGAAAGTAAATCCAACCAGAATAAATATTGGTGAGATTACAACTGTCTTGCATATAATCGTTTTACAAAGCATAGCGATAAAAAGAAAAACGCATAGAATTGCAGCAATCGGCACTGCTTTTTTCATCAGGTCACCAACACTCTGCGGTGTTTCTATCTTTACTGCGTCATCCGGTAAGCTTCCTGTTTGATATTTATTTATATCATTTATTGACCACACAATTTTTATCATATCTACTTCCTATTCTTTTGTATAATCTTTTGCATTTACACTGTGTACCGTATTACAAAATAATTGCTCCAATTGCTCATAGTCAGTCGTTTTGTATTCTCTAAGTTTTATCCTCATAAGCTGGAATTTTAATATTACTCGACATGATGAAAAATTTTTAATCTTTGTGCCTCATTTGCTTCAAATCCAAATTTTTCGTAAAAAGGTACCTTATCTGGAACCGCACATAACTCCACAAAAATATCAGTTCCTTTCACCCCATTGTCATTCACAAACTTTTTTAATTCATTTATTAACATTCTTCCAATGCCTTTGCCTTGATATTCCGGTCTGACAACAACATCCTTGATATAGTAATTAAGCCCCATATCACCATTCATTCTTGCCATAGCAACAATACAATCCCCATCCCATATAGATACTCTGAATAAGGTATGTTTCATCGCCAACTCTGTTTGTTCAAGAGTTGGTCCATCTCCCCATACTGTTTCCCACAATTCAATAAACTGCTCTGCTGTTAGTTCATTGTATTTGACACTTAAATCAAACATGGATAACCTCCTAACATTAAAAATCTAAATCAACAAAATTCACAAATCCAAATTTGTCTCTCGGTTAAACACACCAGCTTACTGAAATTTGGGCGCGTTTTTAACAACCAAGTATTATTATCAAATACCATTCAACTGCCCTATCAAATAGCAGTTGTTGTTTACTTTTTCTTTTTCTAAATCAGAATACCATTCTTCAATATCTTTTATGGCACTTTTCGCATTGTCCGAATACACAAGACCTAATGTTTTCATCTCATCATTCCAGAATATTACACTATTATTTTCTATCCAAATATATGTAAATTTCTCTTCTGCAACTATAATGTCTTTGCTCAAACTATTCTCTGTAATATCACTCAATTTAATGGATACTCTACTTCCATCTGAAGAAGCATAATTTTGTAATGCATATTCAGCAATTGCCTCATATGAGGATATTCTTTCCTCATAGTATTTCGTTCTATCATTTCCACACGAACAAAGCATTATGCAAAGTACACATACTAAAACAATAACCAATATCTTCTTCATTTTTTCCTCCGACAACTTCCGATTTGTTTCTTTACAGTTCCAAGGAATTCTGATTTAACAAAAAATCATACAATCCAATATGCACAATACCGTCTTCATCTATCCATGGTTTTGCATTTGACTTTGATATAATAATCTTCTTGAAAAAATCTTTTGTATTTTTCAAAGGTCTTAACTCAGTTGTCATCTTATCAGGATCACTTACGGATAATGCAGACTGAATATAATATCTTCTTGCTCCCATATTTACAACAAAATCAATCTCACACTGTTTTCTTCTTTTTTTGCCTTCAGCATTTTCAATAATTTCAACAACGCCAACATCTACAGAATACCCACGAATTATCAGTTCATTATAAATGATATTTTCCATTATGTGTGTTTCTTCCTGTTGTCTAAAATTAAGCCTGGCATTACGAAGTCCTACATCCGTGCAATAATATTTCAAAGGATACTCAAAATACTTTTTACCCTTTACATCATATCTTTTTGCCTCGCTGAACATAAACGACTCTATCAGATATTCCAAATATTTTGCGATTGTACTGGTAGACACCTTAATGTTTTTTACACTTTCCAATGTATCGGCAATCTTCTTTGCATTTGTAAGTGAACCTACCGAAGAACACAAATCATCGGTTAGTTCAGTCAAAACATCGGGAAGTTTTACAATATATCGCTCACTTATATCTTTGAAATATACTTCCGAAAACAAGTTTTTCAGATACTTAACCTTTTCCTCATCACGTTTGAATGATAAAAGCTGCGGCATTCCCCCATAAAGAGCATACAATTCATACACTTCCGATTTATCTCCACCGACAAAATCATAATATTCTTTAAATGACAACGGGAATACCCGAACTTGATCGCCTCTGCCCCTGAATGCCGTCATTACATCTTGAGAAAGTAATTTTGAATTACTTCCCGTCACATAAATATCCACATTTCGAAGATGCATCAATCCATTCAAAACATTATATAGCTTAACATCTTCCGGATTTTCAAGTTCTTTTTTTGTAATAGCATATTGCACTTCATCTATAAGAATATAGTACATTTCTTTATTTACAATTTTTGAACGGATGTATTTTGATAATTCATCCGGATTACGATACTGTTCACAAACATCATCATCAAGTGCAATGGAAATAATCTGTTCTTCCTTTACTCCACTCGATATAAGATAGTCACGAAACAAATAAAACAGAAGATAGCTTTTTCCGCACCTTCTGATTCCTGTAATAACCTTAATCAGACCATTTTCCTTTTTGTCTATCAATCTACTTAAATAGATATCTCTATTTATAATTTTTTCCACAGATTTGCCTCCTCAAATTAAAACTTACTGCACTTTTCTCGCAAATTTTAATTTTATTATACTATCCTTATTATGTACAATCAATATAGTAATTAAAACTTACTGCACTTTTTCACTAAGTTTTAATTTCCCATGTTTTCATATCAAACTCCGAAAAAATAAAGACGACCAGTCTTATCATAAGACCAATCGTCTTTAATCTCCGCATCTGGTTGTTGTGTAGCTGGTAATTCTTCAAACAACTTATTGATTAAACAATTACTATGTGCCGAAGCATTTGTTATATCACGCACAGTATTCATAAACTTATTGCTTATAATAGGTTCATTATATAATACTGAATAAAAATCGACCAGATATGCCAAATCTCCAAAAGAAATTTTTTCCTTCTTTTTTGCCTGTTTGATATTTGGGATAATTTTTTCTATACGAAGCTAATTTCATATATCGATTTATCTCTCTATACATCATAAATAATATAGCCTCTATAACATTCATAACGTTTCCTCCTAAATTCCTCCCCTAACGATTTATGCTTTTTCATTTTCCCGTGTTTCCAGCACTTCCGTTGTAATTGCATCCACATCATATTCTGGTGCATACTTCTTCACAATATCGTACATTGGCTGGATTATTTCAATGGTTTCTTCAAGTTCATCTGCGATCTGGTCAAGTGTTTTGTTCTTCTGCATCTTAAATTAAATGAATTGAATTTAAAAGCATGAATGTTCAAGAATAAATAATTTGACTATTCGTAGAAAAAAGCTGCTACTCACTAAAAATAACAGCCTTTCTTACTATATCAGCCTTTTGGAATTTGACCATCGACATACAGAATGTGATTAACTAACCACTCTGTGAGATATTTTAAAATTTCCATAATCTGTTCATCTTGATCTTCTACCTCATCATTGTGGTGTTCCATAAATTCATCAAGCTTATGTATAAATTCCTGATGTTGAACTTTCTGTGTAAATATCTTCTTATAATTAATAGATTCCATATACTGCTCTTCATCACTAAAGTGTTTTACTGTATAATTTCGGAGATTTTCTAATATTACATCAATCCTATCATATTTATCCGGTGTAAACTCATCATGAAGCAGTTCATATGCCTCATCTGCATATTTAAATAACTGCTTGTGTTCTTCGTCTATCATATCTATACCGATATAATATTCTGGTTTCATTTCATACATAAAT